>Ga0256406_1000153_pt1 | contig 130771 bp, 119 predicted proteins | sample RumenRJG_03DNA_FD_185986 | JGI IMG/M metagenome (GOLD analysis project Ga0256406, IMG submission 185986) | Bovine rumen microbial communities from Lethbridge, Alberta, Canada - RJG_03 | ecosystem: Host-associated > Mammals > Digestive system > Stomach > Rumen | place: Canada: Alberta... | reverse complement strand
TCGCCGGGATAGCCATGCTGATTGACCTGCATGATGATATCGACAATCGCCTGCACATCCTCATCGCGCGCGTAGATATCCATGAGCTCCTTTGCGACGAACTCAATGCCCACGGTCTCCTTGCCGTCATCGCCCGCCGCCGGGTTATAGACCACGCGCTGCCGCCCGCGCCCCAGTACCTCACGCACCGAAGCGGCATTAAAGGAAGCGGCAATCAGCGCTTTTTTCGTGGCGAAATAATTTTGGGGCCGGATAATAGCCATGATTTCTTTCATTTTGCCTCACGCTCCCAGTGCTTACAGTTCAGCCTTGCCGCTACTGATGGTATAGGCCTGCTCCACGGGGTTGATAAAAATTTTGCCATCGCCGTAGGCCCCTTCTTTGCCCGAGCGGGCCGTCTGGCTGATGATGTGCACGATTTCGTCCACGTCACTGTCCTCACAGACGATGCAGAACATTTCTTTCGGGATTTCGTCGTAATAGACATCGCCGACCTTCAGGCCGCGCTGCTTGCCACGTCCCAAAATACTGATACGCGTCACAGAGTTATGCCCTGCCTCACTCAACGCATGCAATACCTCCGCCGCTTTCTCCGGCCGTACCACGGCTTTAACCATTTTCATGGCGTATCCTCCTCTCAGCCCCGCAGGGCTGCCACTATGCAAAAGCTTAACCAATCACCACGCGCGCATCAAGCACCTGCTTTGCCATCGCCTCACGCCTCCATCAACTGGCGCTGTGCCGCAGGGCTTTCCTCATAAATCAACTGCAAAATTTCTTCCTTGTAGTCAATGAACTTCGGGTCACTCTTGATATGGAAGTCGCGGTCGCGCGGCAGCTGGACGTCGATGACCTCCTTGATGGAGCCGGGATGTGCGCGCATAACGATTATGCGGTCAGCCATGAAGATAGCCTCCTCGATATCGTGCGTAACCATCACAATCGTCTTGGGGTGTTTCTGCCAAACATCGAGCATCATCTCCTGCATATGGCTGCGCGTCTGCGCATCGAGCGCGCCAAACGGCTCATCCAGAAGCAGACTGTCGGGATTGACGGCCAGCGCACGCGCGATGGCTACGCGCTGCTTCATACCACCGGAGAGCTCACGCGGATAGGCCGACTCAAAACCGTCCAGCCCCACATCATGCAGATAGCGCGTGACGATGGCCTCGCGCTCGTCCTTGGGGACTTTGAGCTCTTTCAGCCCATAGGCGACATTCTCCTTTACCGTGAGCCAGGGAAACAGCGTATAGGCCTGGAACACCATGCCGCGGTCTGCGCCCGGTCCCGTAATGGCCTTGCCCTGCGCATAGATAGCTCCCGTCGTCGGTTTGAGGAAACCAGCCAGCATACGTAAAAGCGTGGATTTGCCGCAGCCCGAGGTGCCGAGAATAGCCACCAGTTCATTCTTACGGATATCGAAATTGATTTCTTCGAGTGCCGGCATCGCTTTTTTGCCGACCAGATAATTTTTCGTGACGCCACGGATGCGGTACATAATCTCTTTTTCCATGCTACTTACCTCCCCTGCGCACTCCAGCCGAAGCATAGTTTATTGACCAGTTTGAACAAACAGTCGAACAGCAGGCCGAGGAAACCGATAGCCAGCAGGCCTACAAAGATGTTGCTGACGTTCATCATGCGCTGCGACTGAATCATCATATAGCCGATACCCGACGAGGCACCCACCATCTCAGCGACCACGACGTAGGTCCAGGCCCAGCCGAGTACCATGCGCAACGAGTCAAGGATGTACGGCATGCTCGCGGGCAGGATGATTTTCCAGAGCACACGCGAGGGCTTCGTGCCCAGCGTGTAGGAAACCTCCACGAGGTCATGTGGCACCTTGCGCACATCGACGGCTACCATGAGCAAAAGCTGTGGCAGACTGCCCATGATGATGAGCGCCACCTTTTCTGACTCGTCAATACCAATCCAGAGAATGAACAGCGGGATAAACGCCGTCGCCGGCAGATAGCGCACGAACGACATCAACGGCTCAATGAGTGCGTTAAGCGGCGCATAAGTACCGATGAACAACCCCAGCGGCACAGCAATCACCGCCGAAATCACAAAGCCCGTAAGCACGCGGTAAGTAGACATCCAAATATCGGTAACGAACTTACCTGCAAACAGTTGCCCTGCCGCTTGAATGGTCGCCTGCGGCGTGGGCATAAAAGTCGGATCCACGAGTCCCAGATTAGTCATCAGGAACCAGCCGCCCAGCACCAGCACAAAGGCCAGCACCGCGATAAGCGTATAAGGCCGTTTGGCGATGGCGCCCTGCGGCAGGAACGCCGTATCGCCCAGTTCTGCTGCAATGTTTTTCATATGTATTCCTCCCCCAGGCTCAGATACCCAAGCCACTAAACTCGCCGCTGCAACCAGTTTGGCACAGGTGAATAACACAATAAAATCCTGCTGACTTTTCTGCTATATTGCTCACGTCTCCTATAATTTAATAATCAACAGTCATTTATAAATGATAAATTCATTTATAAATGAACAATATATAGCTATATTGCTAAAGCAAAACGGTACATTGTCAAGTTATATCCTTGACTAATGCACCGTTGCATTTAATACCTGCTGATGGTTCACATTATAGTCATTCCACTAAGCGGTGTCAATACATATTGAATGGTTCCGTCAAAATTTTGTATAAGTATGCAGGTATACATTTTCTGCTGTATTTTCTACGCTGGAGCTATTGACAATTAACCTTAGAACGCTTACGATGAATAAAAGCATTCACGAAGGATAGTTACTTCGTGCTTGCACTGGCAACGAAGCCTGTTATGGTACGCTATCAGCTGTACTATAACAGGCTTTTATATTTGCTATAGCCTAAATAACATGCTAAAGCCATTATGAATATTCTCATTAACCGTCAGCAAACAGAAAGGATGAATAAACCTATGAATACCGCACAGGTGCTGGTCAAATGTCTGGAGAGCGAGGGAGTACAATATATCTTTGGCATCCCCGGCGAAGAGAATCTGGAAATTATCGAGGCATTGCGCGATTCGCCCATCCAGTTCATCACTGTGCGTCACGAACAGGGCGCGGCCTTTATGGCCGATGTCTACGGCCGACTCACCGGGCGCGCGGGCGTCTGCCTAGCCACGCTCGGCCCCGGTGCCACGAACCTCGTGACCGGCGTGGCCGATGCCAATATGGACGGCGCACCGCTCGTGGCCATCACGGGCCAGGTAGGCACGGAACGCATGCACTTGACCTCGCATCAGTTCCTCGACCTCGTGACACTGTTCGAGCCTGTGACGAAACGCAGCCGCCAAATCGTACGTGCCGACACCGTAAATGAAATCATCCGCATCGCCTTTAAATATGCCCAGTCAGAGAAGCCGGGCGCCTGCCATGTGGATCTGCCCTGCAATATCGCGCGCATGGAGGTCACGCCGGGGCCTAGCGAGGAACCGCTGCGCCCCTTTGACCCACGCCCCGAACTCGCCGAGGTCGCGAGTGTGCGCGCTGCCGCCGACCTGCTCGCGAGCAGCCAGCGCCCCGTCATCCTCGCAGGCCACTCTGCCATCCGCAATCACGGCAGTGAGGCGCTCACCCATTTCGCCAACACACTGCATATCCCCGTCATCAACACGATGATGGCCAAAGGCATCATTCCCTTTGACGACGACTACGCCATTGGCACCATCGGTATCCCGCAGAAGGACTACCCCGATCACCTTATCGAGCAGGCCGATCTCGTCATCGCCGTGGGCTATGACCTCGTGGAGTATGCCCCCACGAAATGGAACGGGCAGGCCAACCACAAAATCCTGCATATCGACGCGCGCCCCGCACACGTCAATAAGCTCTACCAGCCAAACGTCTCCGTCGTGGGTGACATTTCCTACTCACTCGACCATCTGCTGAGTTTCTGCCAACCAAAAGTGACCCCCACCGACGTCTTCGAACTGCGCGATGCACTGCGCAAAGAGCACGCGCAATACGCCGACGACACGGCCTACCCCGTGAAACCGCAGAAAATCCTCTGCGACATCCGCAAGGTACTAGGCCAGACCGACATCCTCATCTCCGACGTCGGCGCGCATAAAATGTGGATTGGCCGCCAGTACCCCTGCTACCGCCCCAACACCTGCATTATCTCCAACGGCTTCGCCACGATGGGCCTCGCCGTGCCCGGGGCTATCGCCGCGAAGCTCATCTATCCCGAGAAAAAAGTACTGGCCGTAGCTGGCGACGGCGGTTTCCTCATGAACTGCCAGGAACTCGAGACGGCCGCCCGCCTGCATATCCCCTTCGTCACGCTCATCTTCAGCGACGCAAGCTACGGCCTCATCAAGTGGAAACAGGAGGAGCGCTATCACCACCACACCTCCGTCGACTTCACGAACCCCGACTTCGTGCAGCTCGCCGAGAGCTTCCACGCACAGGGCTACCGCATCGAAAAGACCGAAGACCTCCTGCCCACACTGCAAAAAGCCTTCCAGCAGGATGTCCCCGTCATCATCGACTGCCCCGTAGACTACGGCGAAAACATGAAACTCAGCGCCCACCTCGCCGAACTCTTCCCGAAAAAATAAATTAATTCCTTACATCATATACAGTATAAAACATAAAAAATAGGCTGAGAATCCCCCTGCATCTCTCAGCCTATTTTTTCTTTCTTACTCGTTTCAACCGTTTCTAACAATAGCTATTCACGGCAATCTTTGTGCTGTAACAGTCGGTTGTATTACTGCATTAGCCCTTTCAACAGCCTTAACCAGCATCTTGCGAGCGAAGAAATTCTTTAATCTGCTCCTCGCTCCAATCCGTCGCGTCCATATATCGTAGGTAGGTTATACTACTTTCCTTTACCAAAGCGTACTAGCTTGCAGCCCAGTTGAAAAGCCCAGTGACGTAGGCGCTGCTCACATGGGCGCAGTTGACGACGGAGTGGACGGATAACGGCACGTTGGAAATGGATACGCGTGCCGCTGAGTTGACGTCGGAGCCACGGCTGGCGGCGTGCCTGCGCCAGCGCACGGATAGCAACGCGACCCCGCCGATAGCTGTAGCGGTACTGCCGCCGACACATGGCATCCACAAGCTCATTGGGCCAAATTTTGCTATGGCCTTTGATTTTTTGCCGCAAAAGGTGCGTCCCGAGTCGACGCACCTCGCCGTAATAGAGCTCGCCTGCCGTGATAAGGTCGTGGCTGGCGCGCTGCCGTTGCTTGGCACTCAATGTCTTGTCAGTGGCTACGCAGGTGGCATCTGCGCAGAGCTGCACTTTGAGAGCTCCATGTTGTCGGCACCAATGCAATGCCATAATGGCGGCCGTGAGCTCGGCCAACTGTACTGTATCGGCGGCATTGCGTTGGTCGTGAGCATAAACTGTACCAGCATCTTTAGCCAGCAGGCACATGGAATTAATGTCGTAGATGACATAGGCCCAGGTACCGCACCAAGGATTCTGGCCCATGTTGCAACTGCCATCCGAATAGGCAAGGACATAGTTTGGCTGACCGACAGGACGCAGATATTTCTCGCGGTTTTGCGCCGCCTTGACTTCAGAAATCAGCTGCCCTGAGGGGGTACCATCTGGCCGGTAGCGCGGACCGGGCTCAATGAGACAGGTATAATAATCCGGTTGTAACTCTATGTAGCGTATGGCGGCATGCACCATTTCTGCCGTGAGCTCCGGATAGTCAGCCTGCAATGCGTCTAGCAGATATGAGGTCATATTGCGCATGGGAGGCAAATACGGTGGTCCCTGATGAAACCACTGCGGGTATTCGTAGGCGAGCACAGCCAACGCGTAGAGACGCCCTTGCTCATAGCGCTCCTGCTGTTTTTTTTGCGCTCTCAATGCCTGCTCATGCCGTTGGCAGATAGGACACCAGGCACCATCAAAGATGGCTGGCAACGTCTGGCCGAAAACATGTCCGTAACGACATTCTATGCGCAGCGTGAGGGTCTTACGGCCGTTCTTCTTTAACAAGCGGCCTCCGCGCGCCGCAAGCACCAGCTGCAACTGGTTATCATCAAAATCCCATACCATGCGGGTCATTTTACTCATATGCCATAATTACTCCACAGCAAATTGATGCAAAATCTGCCCTCAGCCCAACCTATCCTTGATGCCAGCTAAACTGATGGTGCATTTTCCTTTGGAGATGGTAAGGGGGATGGTGTCGTCGAAGGTGTAAACGGCGACGTCGTCGTCCTGGCAGAGGAGGTAGACCACGACTTTCTGTCTATCGGGGTAGATGATCCAGTATTCCTTGACACCGGCGTTTTTGTACTTACGCAGTTTGATGAAAATGTCGCGCTGGTGGGAACTGGGCGAGATAACCTCCGCTATGAACGCCGGCGCACCGAAAATGCGCGCGCCACTCTGCTGCCCCGGTTCGCAGCAGAGCATGACGTCCGGCTGCACCATCGTCTTGTTGTCACTGTCAAGTTGCACGTCCAGCGGCGCAATATATGGGTAGCAGTCTGCTGACCCATGCTCCTCCACACAGCGTAAAAGCTGACTAAAGAGTGCCCCTGCGATAACCTGATGTTGCCGTGAGGGCGAGGCCATTTCATAGATAATGCCATCGATGAGCTCATAGCGTCGGTCCTCCGGCAGCGCGAAATAATCCTCCAGTGTATAGCTGCCCTGGCGTTGCGGGTCAATGACACCAGCGCCATACACCGGCGCCTGTTCGGCTACGCTCATGGTACCAGCAGTCACCGGGCTCAGCACCGCCGCCAGTTTGGCCAGCGTCGCCTGCCGCGGACGCTGGGTCTGCCCGCTGAAAATTTTTTGCAGTGTCCCCAGCGGCACCCCCGTCAGCGACGACAACGTGGCTAAAGAATAGCCCATTTCCTGCTTACGCTGTTGCATGGCGCTGATATTCATTTTATCCACCTTCTTTCATCCATATTTATATCATTTATTATAGTACTTGGTAATTGGTGTGTAAATGGCATTTTTATGGTATTTTATAATGACGTAATGGACAAAAAATCCCGCCGACGCTATACGCCAGCGGGATTTTTTTAGCTGCTACCTATAGGGGCTCTGCGGCCACATGGGCGGAATAAGGAAGTCAAGCTCGCCTAGCGGCGACTTGATTAAGCGACTCGCACAGTTTTGCGCGTCGCTATGCTCCTTCAAAATTGGCTCTCTGCTTATCTTCCCCCGAGATGCAGCAGCTGCTCCATGATACGGTGTTTGAGGCTGGCCTCAGCGCCGTGGGGGGTATTGATAGCGCCGCGCGTGGTGCTGGCGGCACCGGGATTGACCTCGGGCAGCCACTCGGGGGAAAAGACCGGCTTGTCCATGATGAGCTTGCCGATTTCCTTTTTCACTGCGCCCTGCACGTCTGCTCCTGCGAGGATGAAATTCGCCAGCAGATGCCCGACGTGCTTCATCTCATCCTCGTGAAAGCCGCGCGTAGTCGGGCAAAGGCTCGAGATACGCAACGCCTTAAACTCGCGCGTGCTGTGCTGCGTCGGCAGAATGTCCGGCTTCACGAGCAGGCCTGCCCGCCAGAAGAGCTTGGCCATCTCCTGCGCATTCTGACCGTCCTCGAGCCGCGGGAGCACGAGGTGCGACTCCGTGGAGCCGCAGAGCGTCTCCACGCCCGCCGACCAGATACCTGCCTGCAACGCCTCGGCATTTTTGCGTACCTGCTGGCAATAACCCTGATAGCGTTCTGTCGCCGCCTCATGGAACACCAGAGCCAGCGCCACGAGGTTATTGCCCTTGATATCGGCGTGACCTGTGTTCACGACTGCCCGGTCGAGCCGTTCTGCGATTTCACTCTTGCAGAGGATAACCGCACTCTGCGGGCCGCGCAAAGAGTCGTTAGCCGCAAACGTCACGACATCAGCATAGGGCACAGGCGAGCGCATGGCCTTGCCAGCTACGAGTCCCGCGTTCTGCCCCATATCGACCCAGAGTTTCGCGCCGACACTGTGCGCAATCTCCGCGAGCCGCTCGTAATCCATCTGCCGCGGGTAATTGACCGGCGAAAAGATGAGCAGCCGCGGGCGGCACCGCTGCGCCTGTGCTGCGAGCTCGTCGAGGTCGATGAGCTGTGTCTTGTCATCGATACCGTAGCTTTCGAACTGAAACGACAGCCACTCGCCCGCCGTATGCTCCTGCTTGCGCCCATTGAACGAGAGCACGGTATTGCCCTGCTCCGCCAGCGCATAGAACACGACGCGCGAAGCTGCCTGCAGATTGGCCACGCGCACAATGGCGTGCTGCGCGCCAAACAACTTCGTGGCACGGTCGCTGGCCAGCCGTTCCAGCCATTGTTCTTCGTCAGCCGCGTGATGGTCTGTATATTCGTTGCCGAGGATGCTGCCCTTCAAAAAGGCCATAAACGGCGAGACGGCATTGGCCGTCGGCAACAGCGACAGCTCATAGCGCTGCCGTTCCACAGCCTGCTGCAAAGCCCCGTAAAGCTCGGGGTCAAAATTTTCCAGCGTACTCAGGATTTCCGTAGTATCCATATCCTTCTATCCTTTCTCTGCTCAGCACCATCAGAACGGCCAAACGAGCGGGATAACCGCCACACAGACAATCAGCGACACGATGACCAGCGGCACACCGACCTTCACATAATCCATGAAACGGAACCGGCCTGCATTGAGCACCAGTGTATTCGGCGGAGTTGCGACCGGCGTCGTGAACGCACAGGATGCCGCGATGCCAATGGCCATGATGACCGGATAGGGCGAGACCCCGATGGACTCCGCAATAGAAATGCCAATCGGCGCCAAAAGCGCTACTGCCGCGGTGTTCGACATGAACTGCGTAAGCCCGCAGGAGAGAACAAACATCGCCGTCACGATGAGGTACGGCGAGGGGTCACTGCCGATAATGCCCACAACCGTATCAGCGATAAGCTTGCCCGCGCCAGTTTTCTCCATCGCACTCGCGAGTGGCAGCATACCGGCAAAGAGGAAAATCGTGACCCAGTCGATGCCCTGATAGGCCTGTTTCTCTGTCAAGCAGCCCGTAAGCACACAGGCCAGTGCCGCAATGATGGCCGCCATCTGCATCGGCACGTGAATCGTCTTGCTGAAGACCATCGCGAGGATGACGCCAAGTAAAATCAACGCGCAAATCGCCATTTTCTTTTTATCGTGCGTCTCACCGACCACAGAGTCATCAACATCGACCTCCACCATGTTCTTCGGGCAGAGGCGCGAACCAATCGTCACCATATATAGCACGCCCACGATGGAGAGCGGTATACCAATCCAGGCGAACTCAAAGAAGCCGAACGGCTGCAAGCCGCTGTTCTCCAGCGCCGCACTCATGAGGATGTTTGGCGGCGTGCCAATCATCGTAATCGTACCACCGACATTCGCCGCCACAGCGAGTGCCATGAGCTGCGTAGAGACGGGAATGCGCGCCGCCGCGCAAATCTGGATAACCACTGGCATGAGGCAGGCCACGGTCGCCGTATTCGAGGAAAAGGCCGAAATGACAATCGTAATCACCATGAGGGCCACCATAAGCCGCCGCTCGCCGCTGCCGGATTTTCGCACAACGGTCACGCCAATAGTCTGCGCGAGGCCCGTACGGAACATCGCCGCGCCCACAACGAACATGCCGGCAAAGAGCACCACCGTCGAATTAGACAGCCCCGAAAACACTTCCTTCGGTGTCAGTACCCCCAGCAGCCCCAACGCAATGGCCGCGCCCATAGCCGTCACGGCCAAGGGCACAATCTCCGTCACAAAGAGCAGGGCGGCGACACCCAGCACACATAAAGTAATTCCTGCTGGATCCATACGTGATTCCTCCTGTTGAGTATTATATAAGAAAATAATCCCTTACTTTCGATAATAAACTATATAAATGTCGGTGTCAACAAAAAATCTCCAAGCAACACCGCTGCGTCTGCCTGGAGATTTTACTTATATTTACTTACCAATATAACTTTTGAACTTAGCCACATCGCTGTTGACTACGAGTTCCTCGGGGAAGCCCGCCGCCGCGATGAGTTTTTGACTATACTCATGCGCACCTACGTCAAGGTCAATATGCGCATCACTGCCCATGATAACCTCCGTGCCGAACTCCTGGCAGGCTGCAAGCAGCTTTAACCCGTTCTCCCATGAGCCGGGGCGGCTGCCGTTCGGCCGGTAAGAGCTGTTGTTGAGTTCCAGCAATACATGCTGCTCCCGCGCGGCTTGCGCGAGTGCACGAAAATCCACAGGATAGTAGGGATTGTCAGGATGACCGATAATATTTACCCGCGGATTGTGCATCGCACTGATGATAGCGCGTGTGTTCTGCTCCTGCGTACCCGGCTCGATGCAGATATCATGCAGGCTGGCTATCGCGTAGTCAATGCGGCGCAGATTGGCCGCCGAGAGGTCCGTTGAGCCCGCATAGTCGATGATGTTGAGCTCGGCACCCATGACCACATCCACACCATAGCACTCGGGCCGCACCACTTTGAAATTACAGAAATAAATCTCGTGACACGTCCCCGCCATACGCGGCCCATGCTCCGACAAACCCACGAGCTGCAAGCCGCGCCGCTCACCCATCTCAATCATCTCACGCAACGTGCTATAAGCATGCCCGCTGGCGATAGTGTGCATATGCACATCCAATAAATCCTGCATCACACAGCCTCCTTGGCCTTCATTATACAACGGAGCGCCTCAAAAGCAAAATAAAAGCAGGCAAACGCTGGATATAGCCAGTGCTTGCCTGCCTTGCTAATTTTTCTGTGCACTTATTCGTACCGCAGGGCCTCGATAGGATCGAGGCGTGCGGCTTTGCGCGCGGGATAAATGCCAAAGAAGAGGCCGATACCCACGGAGAATACAAAGGAAACGATAATCGGCAACGGCGTGATGAGCGTCGTGAAGTTGCCAAATTTCGCAATAAGCTGCGAAGCCACACAGCCCAGACCGATACCGATGAGACCACCGATAATGCCGATGACCATCGACTCGATGAGGAACTGCATCATAATGTTCATGAAGGTCGCGCCCAGCGCCTTGCGGATGCCGATTTCGCGCGTGCGCTCGGTGACCGAGACCATCATAATGTTCATGATGCCGATGCCGCCGACGAGCAAAGAAATGCCCGCGATGGAGCCGAGGAGCAGCGTGAGCATGGAGGTGGACTGATTGACCGTCTCCATGAGACTCGTGAGGTTGCGCACGTGGAAGTCGTCTTCCTTGCCATTCGTGATGTGATGGCGCTCCCTGAGCAGCTGCTCCACCTCGGCCTGCACCTGGTCCATTTTGTTCTGGTCCGAGACCTGCAAATTGATGGACTGCACGTAGGTGATGCCGAGCATGCGCTCCTGCGCCGTGGTCAGCGGGATATAGACCATATCATCCTGATCCTGCCCCATCGAGGACTGGCCCTTGCTCTTGAGCAGGCCCACAACCTTAAAAGGCTGGTTCTTGATGCGAATGGTCTGGCCGACCGGGTTCTGATTTTCAAAGAGGTTCTCAGCCACGGTCGTGCCGATGACACAGACGCGGTTGCGCTTGTCGAGGTCGCTCGTGGAGATAAAGGAACCGTAGTCAATCTCCAGCGAACGGATGGCGAGGAACTCCGGCGTCACTCCCTGCACGCTGCAGTTCCAGTTCATGTTGCCGTTGACCAGCTGGTAGGACGAGCTGACCGTGGGCGAGACGTAGTCGATGTTCTTGATTTTCGTCTGGATGGCCTTCGCGTCGTCGTATTTCAGCGTCTGCATGGAGCCCGCGGCCCCGCGCACGCCACCGCGGTTCGAGGAGCCCGGCGAGACGATGAGCATATTCGAGCCCAGACTCGCGATGGAGCTCGTGACGTTGCTGCGCACGCCCATGCCGACGGAGACCATCGCGATGACGGCGCCCACGCCAATGATGATGCCGAGCATCGTGAGCAGGGTGCGCATCTTGTTCGCCAGTAAGGAGGTCAAAGCCATGGAGAAGCTCTCTCTAAACAACATCCATGACCACCCCCTTGCCTTCATCGCGCGTGATTTTGCCATCGCGCACGAGCAGCTGGCGGCTCGCGCAGGCCGCAATCTCTGGCTCATGTGTGACGAGGATGACCGTGCGGCCCTCGTCGTGCAGTTTTTCAAAGAGCTGCATGATTTCCTTCGTGGACTTCGTATCGAGGTTGCCCGTGGGCTCGTCCGCCATGATGATGTGCGGATTGTTCACGAGCGCCCGCGCGATAGCCACGCGCTGCCGCTGGCCGCCCGAGAGCTCGTTTGGCTGATGGTCAGCACGGTCCGCAAGGCCCACGGCCTCGAGGAAGTGCATAGCCCGCTCGAGACGCTCATGCCGCCCCACGCCCGCATAGACGAGCGGCAGGGCCACGTTCTCGAGTGCCGAGATACGCGAAAGCAGGTTGAAGTTCTGAAACACGAAGCCGATTTTGCCGTTGCGCGTATGCGCGAGGTCGTCGTCACTCAAATGCGCGACCTCCTCGTTGTCGAGCTTGTACGAGCCCATCGTGGGGCGGTCGAGGCAGCCGAGGATATTCATGAGCGTCGACTTGCCCGAGCCCGAGGGGCCCATGAGCGCCGCGAACTCGCCCTTGTGGATGTCGAGGTCGATACCGTCGAGCGCCGCGAGGTCCTGCTCGCCGATATGATAGATTTTCTTGATGCCGCGCAGCTGGATGGTCGCATAGCGCGCCGGCTGCGCCGCCTGTTTAGCCTGTTGTATTTCTGCCATGGCGTTCACCTGCGCCCTTTTACATCGGTGGCGGGCCGCCGCGATTGCTGCTGGAGGACGAGCTCTTTTTCGCCGTATAGGTTGAGACGACCGCCTCTCCCTCCTCGAGGCCCGAGAGAATTTCCACGTACTCGTCGCTGTAGATGCCCGTGGTCACGTAGCGGTTTTCCTGCGAGCCGTCGGCGATGCGCACGATGACGTAGGAGCCGTTCGTGTCCGTCTTCAGCGTGGAGATGGGCACGGCCAGCGCGTCTGGCTTGTCGGCCGTATTGATTTCCACGCGCGCCGTCATCGCGGGCAGCAGCACATTGTCGGGGTCATCGACATCGAGCGTCACATAGTAGTAGATGACGCTGGCCGAGGAGCTCGAGCTGCTGGAACTGCTGCTGGACTGCGTATCCCAGGTGTTGCTCGTATCCGTCTGCGAAATTTTCGAGACACGCGCCGTAAATTTACGGTTATTGTAAGTATCGACGGTAAAGGTGGCTTCCTGACCAACCTTGATATTACCGATATCGGTTTCATCGATTTTGGCCATAATCTGCTTGCTCGAGAGGTCGGCGATGCGCATGATGACCGTCGGATTGTCTGACCCCTGCGTAGCCATCGTGCCCGCCGTCTTCGGCTCGCCCACGACTACGCCGTCCATCGGCGCCGTGATGACCGTCTCCGCGAGGTCGGACTCCGTTTCCTCCAGCGAGGATTTCGCTGTGTCGTAGTTATAGGCGGCATCCTCATACTGCTCCTGCGTGTCCGCGCCAATGGAGTAAAGGTAGCTCACACGGTCAAACTTGGCCTTGGTATTCGTGACCTTAAACTGGGCCTGGTCGCGCTTCGACTCGTAGTCCTTGCCATCGAGGATGGCGACCGTCTGGCCGGCCTTGACCTCGTCGTTTTCCTTGACCAGCACCTGCTTGATGCGCGCCGTGATTTTCGAGCTGACCTCGACGGAGTTCACGGGGCGGATGATGCCCGTGGCCGAGACCGTAGCTTTAAGGTTCATGCGCGCCACGGGCGTCGTCTCTACGGCCGCCTGCTGCTTGGCCGCCTGCTGGCCCTGATAATACTGCCAGCCCCCCAGAGCCGCCCCCGCCAGCACCAGCACTGCCAGGCCGATTTTACCTGCCAAGGGGATTTTCGGTATATTCATCTAATTCACTGCTCCTTATCCTGTGCCAAAGCGGCTGCCGTAGCCTGAGCATCATTCACCGCCGGGGCCGCAGGGGCCTTAGTCGTCTCTGTCTTAGCAGGGGCCGGCTGGGCGGCTGTCTTGGCATTTTTAGCTTTTTTCGCCTTCTGCTTAGACTTGCCTGTCTGCTTGCTATTAGCCGCCTGCTCCTGCGTCGTCATCGGTATGGGCGAAGCCTGTACAACTTTATTGACGTCCGTCTGCAGGCCCGAGGCCGAGAGTTTTTCACTCTCCGTGAGGCCGATACCCATGGCATTCTCGACCTGCGCCTTGTAGCGGGCGTAGTCGTACTGGGCGCTGATATGGTTCAGCCGTGCCGTAGAGAGGGCCAGCTGAGCGTCGATGATGTCGAGCATGAGGCCCTCGCCCGCACGGTATTTCTCGCGCGCGATATAGTAATCCTGCTCGGCCTGTCCTACGGCGTCCGAGGTCGAGGTAAAGCGTTTCTCGGCCTCGCGCATGTTGTAGTAGGCCTGCCGCAGGTCGAGGTCAATGGTTTCCTTATCCTTGAGCACCGTGAGCTTCGCGATGTCGCGCTGGTTCTCGGCCTCTTTGATTTCGGCCTTGGTCACGCCGCTGTCAAAGATATTCCACGAGAGACCGACCCCCGCACTGTAGGCTGGTTTGCCGCTGCTTTTGCCCTCGTCCCAGTCCATCGCCCAGTTCGGCTTGACCGCGCCGTTGATGGTCAGACTGGGGATATTTCCCGCCTTGGCCTCTTTAATGCTGAGCTCTTTCTGCTCCAGCGAGTAGAGGTCAATCTGCAAATCCTTGCGGTTGCGGTAGGCGTAGTTCACGCAGTCGTCCATGCTGATATCGAACTTGTCATAGGCAAAATCCGTCGTTAGCGTGAGTGGCTCACTGCGGTCCACGTTGAGCAGATTCCGGAGCGTCGCGAGGTCCACTTCGTAGGCGTTCTGCGCCTTGATGAGCGTCTGGCGTGCATTGGAGAGCTCAACGGACGAGCGCAGCACATCTATTTTCGCCTTGGAGCCGGCCGAGTAGAGCTGACTCACGTTAGTATAGTGCGCCTCGTAGTTATCGACGGACTCCTGGTCCACGTCGATGGTCTTGCGTGCCTCCAGTGCGTTGTAGTAGGCCTTGATGACCGAGAGCTTGAGGTCCTCGCGCTCGCGCTCCGTCTTCAGGCGCGCCGCGTCGACCCCGAGCTCGCCGCTCTTGATGGCCGCCTCGTTCGCACCGCCCGAGTAGAGCGGCACACTGGCCGAAATACCCGAGAAGCTCGATTCCGTCTGCCAGTCCTTGCCCTGCTCCTTGTCCGCATTGAACAGGCTGGCCGAGGTGCTGGCCGAGACGCTGTTCCGTCCGCGCGCCTTCGAGAGCGTGGCCTCCGCCGTATCCTCGCCCTTCTGCGTGATGAGCAGCCCCGTATTCTGTGCAAGTGCCAGATTGATGGCGTCCTGCAACGACAAATCCGCCGCGTAGCCCGTGGGCAATGCCGTAAGCATAGCCGCCAAAACCAGCGCCATACTGCGCCAAGATTTCTGCATAAAGGATTCCTCCTTAACTTCTATCCATATGGCAGCCCGCGAGACCGCCTATCCGTTTTTTCTCCATGAGTTTAGCACAAATTCCTGCCAAAGCACATTATAGCAAAAGAAAAAATAGATATCCATGCGAACTATGATAGAATAGACTTGTTGAACACCATTTAGCCAGCTATTAGGAGTAAATTATAATGAATGATACATACTGGTCGCAGGCTCTTGACTTATTGCAGCGCTTCTACGGCTACCCGTCGTTCCGTCCCGCACAGGAGCCCGTCGTGCGCTCGCTACTCGCGGGACGCGACACCGTGGCCATCATGCCGACGGGCGCGGGCAAATCCATCTGCTTCCAAATCCCCGCACTCATGTTCCCTGGCCTCACGCTCGTGATTTCGCCGCTCATCTCGCTGATGAAAGACCAGGTGGACGCGCTCGTGCAGCAGGGCATCGCCGCGACCTATATCAACAGCAGCCTCTCACATAGCGAGTCCGACGCACGCCTGCAGGCCATCGCCGCCGGTGAGTACAAACTCATCTACGTCGCGCCCGAGCGCCTCGACACCGACTATTTCCAATACATCCTCGAGCGGCAGCCCATCGCGATGGTCGCGGTCGACGAGGCGCACTGCCTCTCGCAGTGGGGGCATGACTTCCGCCCCAGCTACCGGCAGATTGCGCCCTTTATCGCCAGCCTGCCGCGCCGCCCGCTCGTCGCCGCTTTCACGGCCACGGCCACGCCCGAGGTGCGCGGGGACATCGTGCGCCTGCTCAATTTGCAAACGCCTGACGTACACGTCTCGGGCTTCGACAGACCGAACCTCTATTTTGAGGTGCAGCGCGGCGTGGACAAGGCCGCCTTCGTCACGCACTACATCAAGGCGCACGCCGACGAGGCCGGTATCGTCTACGCGGCCACGCGCAAAGAGGTCGACAAGCTCTACACGCTGCTGAAACGCAAAAAGCTGGCCGTGGGCCGCTATCACGCGGGCCTCTCCGACCAGGAGCGCGCGCAGGCGCAGGATGATTTCCTCTACGATAACTTGCAGGTCATCGTGGCCACGAACGCGTTCGGCATGGGCATCGACAAAAGCAACGTGCGCTACGTCATCCACTACAACATGCCGAAGAATATCGAGGCCTACTATCAGGAGGCAGGCCGCGCGGGGCGCGATGGCGAGCCCGGCGCCTGCATTCTGCTCTTTTCGCCGCAGGACACGATGACGCAGCGCTACCTCATCGACGTCTCCACCGAGGACGAGCAGCGCAAGGTGCACAACCTCGCGAAGCTGCAGCGCATGGTGGACTACTGCCACACGCCCGACTGCCTGCGCGCGTTCATCATCCGTTATTTCGGCGGCACACCGGAAAAAGAGAACTGCGCGAACTGCAGCAGCTGCAACGACACGACGGAAAAGGTCGACGTGACCATCGACGCACAGAAAATTTTCTCCTGTGTCTACCGCATGCACGAGCGCTTCGGCCTCACGCTCGTCGCGCAGGTGCTCACGGGCTCGAAAGACAAGCGCGTGCGCCAGTTCCATTTCGACGAGCTCTCCACCTACGGCATTATGCGCGAGCACACACTGCAGGATATCAAGCTGCTCATGCAGCGCTTTATCGCCACGGACTACCTGCGCCTTACGGAGGATAAATACCCGGTCGTGCAGCTCTGCCCCAGCGCCTACAGTGTCATGCGCGGCCAGCTGAAAGTCTACCAGCCCGTGCCAAAAAAGCAGGTCAAGACCGTCGCCACGCCCGCGCTGTTCGACTACCTGCGCTCGCTGCGCAAGGACATCGCGACGGCGCAGCACATCCCGCCCTACATGGTATTTTCCGACGCCACGCTGCACGACATGTGCACTGTCCAGCCCGCGACGCTCGACGAAATGCTCACGGTCAAGGGCGTCGGCGAGCAGAAACTGCAACGCTTCGGCCAGCAGTTCCTCGACTGCATCCAGGCACACAAATAAACGCAAAATACCCCGGCGCAGCCAGGGAAAGCCGCACCGGGGCACAGGGGTTATCACATGCTTGTGGGAAAGAGATACCCAGAGAAACGCCTTAGGGAACGACAGCGTTTCCGAAAAGAGAGAAGTTAGAGGGGATGTTCGCCCATGCAAAGACGAACATAGAGCGATGGAACCGTCAGGGTTTGTGTATAGCCCCTGCGAGTTGGGCGGACGTCAAGGGCGTCGGCTGGGCGAACCAGGCTAGCGCGTAGGCGCCGGCCCCGATATAGTCAATGGCGTACTCATTCGTCGACCACGACGTCAGTACGTCGAGGTACGACTTGGCCACAGGGATATGGCCGCTGGCCAGATATTTCGTCTGGTCGGGGTCGCCACCACTAACATGGTTGGGACCGCCCACGATGAGGCCGGGCACATAGGCGCCTGTGCTCTCGTGGATGCGGTTGTGCGGATGCGCGGGCGGATTGCTGCCCACGCCGGTCATAAAGCTCTTGTCGAGGCCGTTGCGGCCGAACAGGTAATGTACCTGCGCGAGCGCGCCTTCCACATAGGCCTCGTCAGGCTTTATCTGGTTGGCCATGAGCAGGATGTCGCCTTTAGTCAGCGCATTTTTCGTCGAAGCCCAGGTGTACTCGCCCGGCAGCAGCGCGCACTGCATACCGTCCTCATTGATACGCGCCACGATGGCGTCCGCATAGTCGAGGAAAGCCTGCCGCACGCTAGCCTGCAGCTGCGTATCGGCCTTGGACGCCTGGAGATAGGCGAACTGACCAAGCGCGAGCGTGTTGTCCCAGGTAAAGAAGCTGGGCACGCTCGTCACGCAGGCACGGCCTTTGCCCAGGAGGTACTGCTCGTACTGCGCGTCGCCCGTCGTGCGATAGAGCTCCGCCGCGAGCCAGACGCGCTCCTCGGCGTCCGTGGCCTTGTTGTACGGGCCCGAGCCGCTCTCCTGCCCCGCGTCCGTGCGGTAGACGGCCTGCGGCGTGCGCGCGAGGTACTGCCAGACGCGCTCGGCGTTTTTTAGCAGCTGTCTGGCATAGGCTTTATCGTACGGTGCATAGACGCGCGCGCCGATGGCGAGTGCCGCACCATACATGGCCGTGGCGCTGGAGCAGCTGCCGTAGATGAAGCGCTCCTGCGTGTCCGTATCCGGCGTCTTGTCAAAGCCCGGCCACTGCGCGCCCGCGACCTTGTGGAACGTCGAGCCGTCCTGCCGCTGCATTTTCTGCAGCCAGTCGAGCTCGTATTTGACCTCGGTCAGCGCGTCTGGCATCTGCTTATCCGTCGCCACGCCCGCGGGGAAGCACAGCTGCCCCACGGTGAAATGCTCCGGATGCGCCTCGTAGGCTAAGAGCAACTCGGCCGCGCTCAGCGCGCCCGTCGTCGTATACTTGCCATAGTCGCCCGCGTCGTACCAGCCGCCCGTCATATCGAGCTGCTGGCCTTTTTTATTGAGTTTATCCGTGAAATAGACCGTCGCGTGCGCGTCCTGCGGGTGGCCACCCGCCACCTTCAGCCCCGTGACGCTGTCGTCTATGGGCTGGTTGCAGCGCGCGAGCGTATAGCTGCGCCACGCCTGCACGGCCGGCACGGCATAAACGTTATCGCCGATGTCGAACGCATACGAACTGCGGCTGCCCACCTGCAGGTGGTAGCGGCCCGGTTTGTTGAATGTGGTAAAGTCCGCACGCTGCAGCGTCTCCTCGGTCATGGCGTCCTTACTGGCCTCGCCGAGCTGGCCCGTGTAGACCGTCTGCCCCGTGGCCTCGTCGACGAGCGTAAAGCTCTGCTCACCGCCCGCCGTGACCATGGCGATTTTGTCATGGCCCGTCAGGTAGCCGACCTGGTCGACGTGCAGGCCCGCGTCGGCGGCCTCGGCCGCGAGCGCCCCGCCCGTCAACAGACAGGCCGTGAGCAGTCCCGTGAGCACGCGCCGACATAATCTGCTTTTTCGCATATTTTAGCCTCCTTCAGCGCAGGCTTACTCGACAGACGGCGTGTATTTAATCCATTTGTACTCGGCGAACAGCGGCATATCGCCATCGTTGAACGGCTTCAACCATTCGTCCACGCCCTTGCCGCACCAGGCATTCATCATGATTTTGCCCTTCGTCACCGGCATGTCCTTGCCCTCAACGCGATGTGCCTCCTTGCCGTCAACGTACCAGACGATTTTATCCTTGTGCCACTCAAAGGCATAGGTGTGGAAATCGTCGGAGGCATCGAAGCCGAGGTCGTACATGTGCTCATGGCCGCCCTTGCCGTTGCGGAAATAGTTGAACTGCACCTTCGTTGTGTCCTTGCCGAGCACCTCGACGTCGATTTCATCCCAGGGGTCGCCATCGTAGGGGCCCGTGTAGGTGAAGAACGAGGAGACAACGCCGTCGTTCTTGATGGCCTTCATGCAGACCTCATAGTGGCCGTAGCCGTAAGTCTTCTTGCTGCGGAACTCGCCGCCGGAGTACGGCACCTTGTCCTGCGAGCCGTCGGCGTCGATTTTCAGCGACATAATGCCGTCGTCGACGGAGACATTATCCTTGTGCCACCAGCAGTTGAACGGCATGCCGTTCGTCCAGCCGTCCGACGGCTCAAAGCGGTCGGGGATACCATTTTTGAAATCCACCTGGAACGCGTCGGCCGCGGCCGTCTGCGTCGCGGGTACGGCCTGCGCCGTCAGGGGCGTGACCGTCTCCACAAACACCGTCGGTACGCCGACGAAAGCGGCGGCACAGAGCATAGCCGTGATTTTGCTGCGTAAAGACATAATAAACTTCCTTTCTATTCGATACTCAAATCCTCGCCGTTAGAGGCGATGACCTTTTTAAACCAGTAGTACGACTTTTTCGGCGTGCGCTGGAGCGTGCCATGGCCGGCGTTGTCCTTGTCCACATAGACAAAGCCGTAGCGTTTCTCCATCTCGCCCGTGCTGGCCGAGACGAGATCGATGGGGCCCCAGGGGCAGTAGCCCATGAGCGCCACGCCGTCCTCGTCGATGGCCTTTTTCATCTCGGCGATATGCGCGGCAAAATATGCGATGCGCTCGTCGTCGTGCACCATGCCGTCGGCGGCCGGCTGCTCGTGCAGGCCGATGCCGTTCTCGACAATCATGAGCGGCAGCTCGTAACGCTCGGAGAGCACGTTGAGCATGTAACGGAGGCCCACGGGGTCAATCTGCCAGCCCCAGTCGGAGGCCTTGACATACGGGTTCTTCACCTCGACGTCCGTGCCCTGCTCTGTGTCGTAGGCGCGCGCCACGCTCATGTAGTACGAGAACGCGAAATAGTCCACCTTGCCGCGCTCGAGCAGCTCGAGGTCGCCATCGGCCATCTCGATGTGGTAGCCCTTGTTCTCCCACTCCTTGAGCATGTAGGCCGGGTAGTGGCCACGGCATTGCACGTCACTGTAGTAGAAGCTGCGATCCATTTCCTTCAGCGCCGCCATCTGGTCCATGGGCTTGCTCGTGGCCGGATAGCACGGCACCATCGCGAGCATGCAGCCTATCTGGAAATCCGGGTTGATTTTGTGCCCGATAATCACGGCCTCGGCCGAGGCCACGAACTCGTGGTGCGCGACCTGATAGAGCACGGCGTGCTTGTCCTCGCCCGGCTGGTAGATGACGCCGGAGTTCGTAAACGCCGCGAATTTCTGCTCCACGTCACGCTGGTTGTTGATTTCGTTGAACGTCAGCCAATACTTGACCTTGTGCTGGTAGCGGCGGAAGCAAACCTCGGCGAAACGCACGAAGAAGTCCACGAGCTCGCGGTTGCGCCAGCCGCCGTACGCCGTCACGAGGTGATACGGCAGCTCGAAATGCGAGAGCGTGACCACGGGCTCCATGCCGAGCTCATGCATAGTATCAAAGAGGTCGTCGTAGAACTGCAGACCAGCCTCGTTCGGCTCAGCCTCGTCGCCGTTCGGGAAAATGCGCGTCCAGGCGATACTCGTGCGGAAGCACTTGCAGCCCATGTCGGCGAGCAGCTTCAAGTCCTCTTTGTAGTGATGGTAAAAATCGATGGCCTCGTGGTTCGGGTAGTATTTGCCCGGCAGCACGCCGTCCGTAATTTCACGCGGCTGGCCGGGGCCGCCCACGGTCATGACGTCGGCGACACTCGGGCCTTTGCCGCCCTCCTGCCAGCCGCCCTCAATCTGGTGCGCGGCCACGGCGCCGCCCCAGAGGAACCCCTGCGGGATAGTCATACGCGTCCCTCCTGTTTGTCCAGGCGCTGATAGAGCTCGATAAACTCCTGCGCAATCGTCTTGAACGCCTCGGCACTCATGAGCTGGTCCTCGGCGTGCAGGATGAGCAGGCCGATGGGCTCGCCCGTGCCGTTTGCCTCCTGCTCCAGCAATTTCGCGTGGGCGTCATGGCCCTCGACGAAATCCGTCTCGCCCTCGGCAATCAGCTGGGCAGCACCCGCGTAGTCGCCCTTTTTCGCGGCCTGTATGGCCTCGATGTAGCAGCTGCGCGCCGTGCCCACGGCCGAGATAATCTGAAAGGCGATGAGTTCATTTCCCTCCATGCTCAGCCCTCCATGAGCTGCTGCGCTAGCGCGAGCACACCCTGACCGTCCATGCGGCCGTACATGCGCATGTCGATGGCCTCGACGGGCACGCCCGGCACCTGCGCGGCGATTTTATCCTTCGAGAAACGAATCTGCGGGCCGAGCAGCACGACATCGGCGTCGGCTGCCTTCGTGGCCGCCTCAGAGGCCGAGTAGGCCGCAATGCTGCAGTCCAGGTTCTGAGCCTGAGCCGCCGCCTGCATTTTCTTCACGAGCATGCTCGTCGACATGCCTGAGGCACAAAGTAAGACAATCTTCTTCATAATAAACAGACCTCCCCGGCCAGCCACCGGCACCCGCTACGGGCACCGGCCCAGCCATGAAAACATTTGGTAAATCAGAAATGGTAATCAACCATCGTGCGCAGGAAGTTGCGATGATACTGGTTCTGCCAGCAGCCATACTTCGTATCATGCGCCGTGGAGCCGACATAGAACGTCTCCCACTCCAGGTTCTTCAGCGGCACATACTTGAAGCCGACGGCCCAGCCCTTGGAGCCCGGCTGGAACGCACTCCACTCCTTGTCGCCGAACAGGCCGACGAGGTTGTTGGCGTTCATGCAGTAGTCAAACCAGCGCGCATACAGCTGGAACGAACCCGGATTGTCGATATTCGACCAGCGGTAGTTGAGGCGGATGGCCTTGGACGCCTTGTTGTCATAGTGGCGGCTGGCATCCCAATGTGTACGGCTGCCCTGCTCCAGGTCATCATAGTTATCGGCATTAGTGCGCACATAGTCGCCGATAAAGAAGATGTTCTTGAGCGGATTCCACATGGCACTGAGCACAAAGCCGTGGGAGCCCACCGTATTGGGCAGTTCCGGATAGCTGCCGTCATCCTTTTGATTCCAGTAGTCCTGCCCCAGCGTATCATGTTTGCCCACATTGGCTTTGGCAAAGGCGCAGTTAATCTGCAGGCCATGCCCCACAAAGCCCTGTACGCCCGCACCATAAATGCTGAAATTATAACCCTTGTCCGTCGGCGTCAGATAGAACGTCGAGGCCTTGACCTTCGTCTTGGGCAAGTCCGTCTTGACAATGACACCGTCGGACTCGTTGCCGAACAACACGTTCTGGAAGCCCAGACCGCGCCAGCGGCGGCCGGCATCGATTTCCCAGGCACCGACTTTACCCTCAGCCCAGACACGCTGGATGGTACCATCCTCATCGTCACGGCCAAAGTGATATTTCAACTCGCCGCCCGAAGAAACCTTCTTGGCGTAGCGCTCATTCGTCTCGCTCTCGAAGTTGAAATTCCATTTATCATTGACATGGAACTTGGCCTTGAGATCGAGGTAGGAGCGCTTGCCGTCGTTACGGTCGACATAACCTTGGATATTATCATTATCCCAGGACAGACGGCCGAAGCCCGTGAACTGGATGCGGTCCTTATGCGTGTTCAGGTTCTTATTCAGACCCTTGAGCTGCGATTTCTGGCTCTTGATCTGATTTTTCAGCTGGCTGTTCTGGTGCTTGAGCGCCGCGAGCTCTGCCGCGAGCTGTTGCTGCTGCTGCTCAAGGGCCGCGATGCGGCTGTCGAGATCAGCAGCTGTCGTCTGCGGTGCTGCCAGCACGGAACCCGTGAGACTGAAGGTCAGGCCCATGAGTATGGCACCCGTTTTACGTTTGTTGATACTTGTGAACATCAATGTTCCTCCTCTATAGTGCTCCCCTGATAGGGGGTGGTACTTAATCTGCGTTGTTTTCTGACGCCTCGGCGGCCTGCTCCTCCGCGAGCAGGCTGCGGTCCTGTGCCCGCAGGAACGGATAGTAGATGACCGTGGCGATGGCGAGGTTCACAATCTGTACGACCGCGCCCTGCCAGCCGTCGAGCAAAAAGCCCGCGATAATCGGCGGTGTCGTCCACGGCACCTGCACGGCGCTGAACGGCGCCATAAAACCCGTGTAAATGGCGAAATACGTCACAAAAAGCGCGATGAGCGGTACGAGAATAAACGGCACGAGCAGGTACGGGTTGAACACAATCGGCAGGCCGAAGATAATTGGCTCGTTGATGTTGAACAGGCCCGGCACGAATGACATCTGCATCATGGATTTCAGCTGTTTGGATTTCGCCGTGATGAGGCCCGCGATGAGCAGGCCGAGCGTGAGGCCGCAGCCGCCGCTCTTGATGAACACGTCGTTAATCTGGCAGGTGATGATTTTCGCGGCCGGATTGTTCACGAGCGTCATGCCCATGTCCAGCAGGTGCTGGTTATCGAGCGAGTTCGCGATAAGCAGCGGACCGACGACGCCGCCCACGACGTTCGGGCCGTGAATGCCCGCCCAGAACAGCACGCTCTGCAGGCCGACGATGATGGTGCCGCCGCCCAGCGTATCCGAGAGGCCCTGCAACGGCGTCTGGATAACTTTGAAAATGCACTCCGGCAGCGTCGTGGCGCCAACGTAGTGGAACAGGCCGTAGATGACGGCAGCACCCGTGAAGAGCATCATGCCCGGCACGAGCGCGGAGAAGGCGCGCGTCACGCCCTCCGGCACGGCATCCGGCATTTTGATGGCCAGATGGTTCTTTTCGCAGTAGCAGAAGACGTACGACACGGCGAACGCGATGAGGATAGCCGTGATGACGCCGTTGCTGCCGGCCCAGGCCTTCGGGATGATGTCGGCCACCGTCTCGCCGCCTTTGGTCGTGAGCGTCGGCGGCATGACGATAAGGAAGGTCGACAGCGCGAGCACCGAGGCCATCATGGCGTCACAGCCCTCGTTCTCCACGAACTTGTAGGTGATGGTCAGCACCACAATGAGGGCCAGCACGCTGAACGTGCCGCCGGCCACTGCGTTGAGCGGGGCCGTCCAGTCCGGACCGAATATACCCGCCATGAACGGTGCATACCCCGGCACCGGCAGATTGGCTAGCAGCAGGAACACCGAACCGCAGATGGTGAACGGCGTCGTGGCGATAAAGCCGTCACGCAACGCCGCGACCACGCGCAGCTGGGCGAACATGCCCATAAATTCAATAAATTTGTCAAACAATGCTTGTTTATTCATTTTTTATACACCTAAAACCTCTTTGGTCACTGATTTTTTTGGTAAACCGTTACGGCATCGCTGTCTGGCGTCGTCACCGGTACGGCAGTCTCGGGCACAGGGGCCTCGGCCGCTTCTTTCACCTCTGCCTGAGCCGAGTGCACGGTATTGTCCGTACCACTCGCCACTTCCTGCGGCAGTGCCGAAGCCTGCACGGCTGCCGTCGTCAGCTGCTCGCCCTCCGCCTGGGAGATGACTCCCGCGGCCTTGGCTGCCTCAACGAAACGCGCGGTATCATGTAAAACCGCGCCGCGCTGGGCAGGGGCAATGTCACGGCATACATCGGCCAGTGCACTGCGGCAGCCAGCTACGTCCACGGGCTTATCCTTGAGCTCCTGCAGCATAGCCTGTGCCGCTGGTGTAGCCAGTTGCAGTGGCGGCAGCTTGTCCATATTCAGCACCGGTACCTCCGGCTGCGGCTCCACAGGGTTCACCGATTGGGGTTCACCAGGCGTAACCGCTACCGGCGTCAGGATCATGCTTTCGTTGGCCCAGTCAAAGGTCGGCCGGAACTGCTGGCCATCGGCAATGCGTACCACCACCGCGTCGTTGCTCCACAGGCCATCCTTGCCCCCGTTACTGTCATTGAAATCGTTATAATAATTAAACTGATTGTCGGTGCTCGCCCAGGGCTGATATTCCTCATCCAGACGATGCGTAAAGGCAATCGGCTCTTCCACGACCACCTGGCTGCCCGCAATTTTCTGCACCTGCGCGGGGAAAGCAAAGGTCACGCCATCGGCAATATCGATTTTTGCCCCAGCCAGCACGAGGTTGTTTTGTACGTTCAGCTGGGCGCCGGCTTGCAGTTGCAGGCCCTGCGATTTATCGCCATCCACGAAATCATACGTGCCGGATTTTACGCCCGCTTGGAAAGCCTCATCGGTGATATCCAGCGTGGAGAGCACCAACTGCGAGGCATCGATGACCGCACTCTGGCCGACGATGATGCCATGGGGATTGACGAGCAGCAAGGGGTACTGGCCCTCCTGCTGCAGATGGCCGAGGAGCTCCGACACATTATTGCCTACGACCCGGTTCAGGATGGCGCCTGTCTGCGTATCAAACTTCAACGTCTCGTTGGCGGCCAGACAGAACTCCTGCCAGTTGATGATGTTGGCCGCAGCCCCGGCCTTGATAATGCCCGTCAGACCGCCATTATCGGTCAGAACTGCGCCCGCCCCTGTCAGACCACTGACGTTACCGGCCACGGTCGTGGCCCCCGTAGGCATAGCCCAGGCACTGCCGGCAGAAAGGGCCAGCAAAATAGCCGTCGTGAGCGCTGCGTGACTGATTTTATGCGTGAGTTTCATTTTCTGCCATCCTTTCTTTTAAAAGCTGAAGCTCAAAGTCGTATTCCAGAGCTTGTGTCCCCGGTCCAGCGTGTAGGTATCGCTGAGGTCGGTAACCGGTTTGGCATAATCCAGCGTAAAGGCTACACCCTGCTTCGCATCCAGATAACGGAAGCCGAGGCCCGCCGAGGCCAGTTTGAGGCTCCGGTCAATGGCCTGCGTGTTGTTGTTGTGCAGCCAGCCGGCATCGCTGAAGAGCACCAGGCGGCATTTCGGCGCGATTTCCGGCGTGTACACCTCCACACTGCCCGTCACACCGGTATCGGCAGCCACTATACGCTCATCAAAACCGCGCACGGAATGCTGACCGCCGGCACCGAGCTGTTCGATCGGCAGCACATTTGACCGCGTATACTGGCCCTGAGCCCGCAGGCCCAGCAGCCAGTCGCCGCCGGTACGATACTGGTAATTGAGGCCACCGTGTACATAGCCGAAATTCTCACTGTAATTGCCATAGCCCACCTGAGCATATTTACCCGCATTACCGCGAATATTGCCCGCGTAGCCGGCCTCATAGCTGAACGTATGTCTGGTATCACGGTCATTATGGCGGTAGGTCACACCCACCATATCGACGTCGTAGCTGTAGTCTGACAAGGTGATGTTGTTGCCCAGCAGATACAGGCTCTGGTCGCTGGTGCTGTGCTTATGATCAATACCGAAATCCAGGATATCTTTGTTGCGGCTGCTATAGGAGAACGCGTGCTGATAGTGCAGGCCAAAGGTCGCGCCCTTACCACCGGCATCCAGCTGCAAGCCGCTGAGGCTGGGCTGAGCCATGTCCAACTGGACATCCGACCAGCTGCCGCTGAACGTAAAGCTGTCGGACATTTTCGGCAAAACCATTTTATAAGCAAAAGCCGCCTGCTTGACATCGCTCCAATGCCCCGGCGAGGAAACAATCGCCGCGCCCACGGTATCCGCACCGCGTCCCGCGCCCGTCTCCAGCCAGCCGGCCGTCGTACGCCAGTCACCCGTATAACTGTTGCCGCTGTTCGCTACGCTGAAATTGTAATGCGTCTGCTGCAGCGGGTCTGCCTGGACGGTCACCTCATAGGTCGAACCGTGCGGCACGAACGTCGTATGCAGTTTGGCGGCGCCGTTATCATTAGCATACTGCACCTGGCGGGACAGCGTGCCGATATTTACCTTGTCTTTTTTCAGCTCCGGCAGCAGCTGGAGCACCTGGGCCTTGGTCACTGCCTCACCCTGAATATGCAGCTTGCGCACCGTGACCACCATGTGCCGCGTATTGACGCTGGCATCCAGACGTTGCATTTTGGCCGCCGCCTGCTGCTCCCCCTGAGCCAGCTCCGCTAAAGGCTTGTCGGCCTCGGCCGGTGCGGCGCCAGGTGCCGCCTGTACACTGCCCTGTCCCCACAGGCTGACGGCTGCCGCCGCTGCCAGAGACAGCGCCCCATAAAATCTCTTACTGTGTCGCAAAATAATATACCACCTTTCCCAAAATCTCCAATCCCGTTTACGGCTTCATTTTACCTTGTTTCTATTGCTTTGTCCGATTGCTAGAGCCTGCTTGTTACAGCGTTTCAAAATTCTTTGATTTTCTGAAACAACGGCTTCAGCTGTCCGAAAACGCCGTACTGCCGCCCTGACAAAGCCCCTGCACGACAAAAACCCTCGGACCGCATCCGCCCGAGGGTCAAGGAACCGCTGTTGCAACGTCTCCTGTAAGTATATTATCTTTGCTTAAGTTTACTTTAATAATGAAAATGCTGACTGAGCCAGCTATCCTTTTCGCGCGCACTGTGATAGTCGACCTGTGTCATGAGCACGGCGAACAGCACGTCGACGACATACTTCGCGCCCATGAGGAACACGCGCGGGCCGAGCCGCTCCATCGTGCGCACCGTGGCCACGGGCAGCACGACGTCGGCAATCTCCGCCAGCGTCGAGCTCCGCGCCGAGGTGATGAGGATGAAGTGGATACCACGCAGCTGCAGCATGCGCGCGATGTCGATGAGCATGCGGTTCTCGCCCGTGCGGCTGATGAAAAAGCCCACGTGCTCCTTGGGCACGCTCGTACATTGCAGATACTGCATGGTCATGGCCGCGTGCACCGTCGAGCATTTGTCGGCCATGATAAAGCTCGCGGCCGCCATGTTCGCGATATCGAGGTTCGTATCCGTGGCGTAAAAATCCACGTGCTGCGTGCCCGAGAGCAGGTGATAGGCGCGCATGAAATCCGCAGGGTCGAGCATGGCGCGCGTATCCCGCAGCGCGTCGAGCTCGATGCTCGTGACCTTGTCGAGAATGGAGTGGATGGAGTCGCGGTCCGTCATGACCACGCTATCGCCGTGCGGCTGGCGGATATACTGCAACATTTCCGCCAAAAACTTCACGCGGAACTCCGTATAGCCGCCAAAGCCCAGTTTCTGACAAAAGCGCACGATGGCCGCCGAGCTCGTAAACGTCTCCTTCGCGAGCTGCCGCGTCGTCATCTCCGGCAGTCGCCGGAAATGCTCCAGCACATACTGCGCAATCATCCGCTCCGAAGCCGAAAAATCCACCTGCTCCTGCAGTTTCGTCACCAATTCACTGACCATGCTACACCTCTTTAGCTGTTATGCCTCGTAGTCGCCAAAGCTCAGAACCTGCTCCGTTATCTGTCGCGGCACACCAGTCCCTGACTCATTCAAATTCAATCGTCGCGGGCGGTTTGCCGGTGCAGTCGTAGAGGACGCGGTTGACGCCTTTGACTTCGTTGACGATGCGGCTCGTCGTGCGCTGGAGGACGTCCCAGGGGAGCTGGGCGCTCTCGGCGGTCATGAAGTCGCTCGTGAGCACGGCGCGCAGCGCGATGGCGTAGTCATAGGTGCGGCCGTCGCCCATGACGCCGACGGAGCGCATGTTCGTGAGCGCGGCAAAGTACTGGCCGAGCTGCGGTGCGACGCCCGCTTTTGCGACCTCCTCGCGGTAGATGGCGTCGGCCTCCTGCACGATGTGGACCTTCTCAGCTGTGACCTCGCCGATGATGCGGATGCCGAGGCCCGGACCGGGGAAGGGCTGACGGTTCACGAGATAGTCGGGCAGGCCGAGCTCGCGGCCGACCTCGCGCACCTCGTCCTTGAACAGCAGGCGCAGCGGCTCCACGATTTCCTTGAAGTCCACATAGTCGGGCAGGCCGCCCACGTTGTGGTGGGATTTAATCGTCGCCGCATTGCCGAGGCCGCTCTCGATGACGTCGGGGTAAATCGTGCCCTGCACGAGGTAGTCGACGGCGCCAATTTTCTGGGCCTCGGCCTCAAACACGCGGATGAATTCCTCGCCGATGATTTTGCGCTTGCGCTCAGGCTCCGTCACGCCCTTGAGTTTCTCATAGAAACGGTCCTGTGCATTTACGCGCACGAAATTCAAAGCATAGGGACCCTCGGGGCCGAAGACGGCTGCCACCTGATCGCCCTCGTCCTTGCGCAGCAGGCCGTGGTCGACGAAGACACAGGTGAGCTGCTTGCCGATAGCCTTGGAGAGCAGCACGGCCGCCACGGAGCTGTCCACGCCGCCCGAAAGCGCACAGAGTGCCTTGCCCGTGCCGATTTTCTCCCGCAGCGCCTTGACCGTGCGCTCTACGAAATCGCCCATCTTCCACGTACCTTTACAGCCACAGACGTTATAGACGAAGTTGCGCAGCATGGTCTTGCCCTGCGCCGTGTGCAATACCTCAGGGTGGAACTGCGTCGCGTAGAGTTTGGCGTCTGCGTTCTCCATGGCCGCCACGGGGCAGACGGGCGTATGCGCCGTCACGCTAAAGCCTGCCGGAGCCGCCGCGATATAGTCCGTGTGGCTCATCCAGCAGATTGTGCGCGCGTCGACGCCCTGAAACAGCAGGGAGTCCCGCGCGTCAATGCTGACCTCCGTCTTGCCGTACTCGCTCGTCGGCGCCGTCTCTACGCGGCCATCGAGCAGATGCGCCATGAGCTGTGAGCCGTAGCAGATGCCGAGCACGGGGATGCCAAGGCGGAACAACTCAGGACTGCACGTGGCCGAGTCCGGCTTGTAAACGCTGTTCGGGCCGCCCGTCAGGATGATGCCCTGCGGCGCCATTTCTTTGATTTGCGCCAGCGACAGCGTCGAGGGATGCACCTCGCAGTAGACGTGCGCCTCGCGCACGCGCCGGGCAATCAGCTGGTTATACTGGCCGCCAAAATCCAAAACCAGAATGAACTCGTCAGCAGCTTTCTCGTGATTGGCAATAGTACTCAATTCCGCGCTCCTCCTCAAACTTTACATAAAAACCTATCTAACATTATAGCATATCTCGCCCTGCTAAGGACAACAAAAGGACAGGCGGCCCTGGACCGTCTGTCCCCATATTATACTTCTTCGTTGATATAAGTCTCGACAGCATCGCGCAGAGCGCTGTTGTCAAAACCGCTGCGATAAAGGCTCGCCAGCATCTTCTGTTTATCAGCCGTGCGCTTGTATTTGAGCGCCAGCGTGCGCATGGCGGCCGCCTTTTCGCGCTCATAGTTATCCTGCGGTACACAGGCCTGCACGTCCGCGCGCGCAAAGCCGCGCTGCTGAAGCTTGAGACAGATTTGCCGCACCGACTGACGGCTCTCATGGTAGAGATAGTCAAACTGCCGCTGACAAGCCGCCGCATCGTCAAGATAATGTTTCTCCACGAGGCGGGCGAGCGCCGCGTCAATTTCCTCATCTGTATAGCCTTTACGCGCGAGTTTTTCGCGCAACTTAGCCGAGCTGTACTCCTGCCGCGCGAGAATATCGACCGCCGCCACCAGAGCCGTCTTGGCTGGTTTACGGGGCTTTTGGGCCGTCTCCGCCTCGCCGGTTGCGCTATTCCAGTAGGTATTACTGCGCATCTTCTGCCTCAGCTGCTTCAGCCTTACCACCAGCACCGATGGTCTTGGCTACATCCTCCTCGCTCGTACCGTCGCCAATGAGTTTGGCGCGCAGTTTGGCCTCGATTTCCTCGGCCAGCTCCGGACGCTCACGCAGAGCCTGTTTGGCATTTTCCTTGCCCTGACCCAGACGCTCACCGTTGTAGGAGAACCAGGCACCGCTCTTGTCCACGATGTCCATATCCACGCCCATATCGATGATACTGGAAAGCTTCGAGACGCCCTCGCCGTACATGATATCGAACTCGCAGGTACGGAACGGCGGCGCCACCTTGTTCTTGACGACCTTGATACGCGTGCGGTTGCCGAGCACATCCTGTCCCTGCTTGATCTGGTCGATACGGCGCACATCGAGACGCACGGACGAATAGAATTTCAACGCACGGCCGCCCGTCGTCGTCTCGGGGTTGCCGAACATCACGCCGACCTTTTCACGAATCTGGTTGATGAAAATAGCTACGGTCCGCGACTTCGCGATAATACCCGTGAGTTTGCGCATTGCCTGGCTCATCAGACGCGCATGCAGGCCCACGTGCGAATCGCCCATCTCACCCTCGATTTCCGCCTTTGGCACTAGCGCGGCCACAGAGTCGACGACGATGATGTCGATAGCGCCGCTGCGCACGAGCGCATCCACGATGTCGAGTGCCTGCTCGCCCGTATCCGGCTGAGAAATGAGCAGATTATCGATATCCACACCGAGTTTCTGCGCATAGACCGGGTCCAGCGCGTGCTCTGCATCGATAAAGGCCGCGATGCCGCCCTGCTTCTGGGCTTCGGCAATCATGTGCAGCGTAACCGTCGTCTTGCCGGAGGACTCAGGACCATAGACCTCAATGATACGGCCACGTGGCACGCCGCCCACCCCGAGCGCGATATCCAGCGGCAAAATGCCCGTGGATATCGTCTCGATGTTCATGTTGGCTTTCGCATCGCCGAGACGCATAATCGAACCTTTGCCGAAGTCCTTCTCAATCTGCTTCATCGCATTGGCCAAGGCCTCTTCCTTGGTCTGCGCTTTCTCCTTATCTGCCATTTGCTTAAAACGCTCCTTTCGCGTTACTTACTGTTTCCCTTCCATTTTACAAAACACTGTCCGTAATAGCAAGTGTTTGCTACAAAAAAATAAAGGTTCCTGCTCATAAAACAGGAACCTTTAACCAACACATCCGACAACTGAGGATGAAGCTTACATATAATCGTTAGCCGTACGCTTCTTGGCAGGTTTCTGGATACCCAATTTCACCGCGATCCATTCCGTCAAAACGAAGAAGACCGGGATGAGGAAGATACCCAAAGACGTAGCGAAGAGCATACCGCCGACTACGGCGACGCCCATGCCGTTACGGGCAGCAGCGCCCGCGCCCGAGGCCACCGCCAAGGGCAGACAGCCGATGATGAACGCGAACGAGGTCATGAGGATAGGACGCAGACGCAGGCCAGCAGCCTCGATGGCCGCCTTGACCGGCTCCATGCCACGGTCCACACGCACCTTCGCGAACTCGACAATCAGGATAGCGTTCTTCGCTGCCAGACCGATGATCATAATGATACCGATCTGCATGTAGACACTGTCCTGTAAGCCCGCGTTCTGATGACCGAACATCGCCTCGAGTATGGACAGGCCATACTCGGAGACGAGAGCACCCATGACGCCCGTCGGTACCGTTAAGAGCACGGCAAACGGCACGCTCCAGCTCTCATAGAGGGCTGCCAAGGCCAGGAAGACGAACAAGAGCGACAGAGCAAAAACTTTACCCGTCGAACTGGCCGCTGTCTTTTCCTCGCGGCTCTGACCGGACCACTCAATGGCGTAACCCGTAGGCGCTTCCTGCTGCACAATCTCCTGAATAGCATTCATCGCCTGGCTGGAGGAATAACCATCGCCAGCATTGCCCTGAATCGTCACAGCACGCGTACCATTGAAGCGCGAAATCTGAGACGGCCCCGTGCTGGCCTTCGGTTTGAGCAGCATATCGAGCGGGATAAGGTCACCACTGCTGTTGCGCACGAACATGAACTTCATGCCCTCGGTATCGCTGCGGTACTGGCGGTCAGACTGCAGCACAACCTTGTAGCTGCGGCCGAACTGGTTAAAGTCGTTGACCTGCGAGCCGCCGTAGTTCACCTGCATCGCCGTGAACACATCCGAAAGCTGGATGCCCATGTTCTTGATTTTCTCGCGGTCTACTTCGTAGTTGACCACCGGGGAATTGATTTGGTAGGTCGTACGCACGCCTTTGAGCTCAGGCCGCTGATTGGCCGCCGCTACGATGCGCTGCGTGACATCGCTGAGTTCCAAATCGGTATGACCCGACATATCCTGCAACTGCAACGTCCAGCCGCCGACCGTGCCGAGTCCTGGCAAAGCTGGCGGGTTAAACGCGATAACCGTTGCCTCCGGCGCGACCTGCGCGCCAAGCGCGAACACCTGCTTGGCCGCCGTACTCACTGAATACTGATCGCCCGGGCGTTTGCTCCAATCCTCAAAGCCCAGTACCACCATGCCCGCACTGGATTTCGCGTTAAAGGAAAGCATATCGAAACCCGTGATAGACATCGAGCTCTTGAGCTTCGGCACCTGCTCCGCAATGGCTTGCCCGACTTTATCGACCGTCTTCTGCGTCTGATTCATCGACGTGCCTTCGGGCAGGGAGATAGAGGTCATCAGGTAACCCTGATCTTCCTCCGGTACGAAGGTTGACGGCAAATTCTTGTAAACGATAGCCGTAATGCCGCAAACAACGAGCATGAAGACAATCGCGAGTCGCGTGTGGCGGATAAAGCGCGCCACCACGCCCATATAACGGCGCTTCGTGAACTCAAAGCCGTCGTTGAATTTCTTGAAGAAACGCCCCAGCACCCCCTCATCATCTTTTGTGGTGTGCGGTTTCAAAATCATCGCGCAGAGCGCTGGCGTCAACGACAAGGCCACAAATGCCGAGAGTGCCATCGAGATGGCGATAGTCAGGGCGAACTGCTTGTAGAGCACGCCCATCATGCCGCCGAGGAAGGCGACCGGCACGAACACAGCGGCCAGCACGAAGGCGATGGCCATAACCGGGCCCTGCACCTCGTCCATCGCGCGCTCCGTGGCATCGACCACCTCGAGGCCTTCCTCCATATGCTTCTCGACGTTCTCGATAACGACGATAGCATCATCGACGACGAGGCCGATAGCCAGCACCATCGCGAACAGCGTCAGTGTGTTAATGGAGAAATCCAACAGGATGAACGCGGCGAGCGTACCAATCAGGGAGACTGGCACGGCCAGCAACGGAATGAGCGTCGCACGCCAGTTCTGCAGGAAGACAAAGATAACGAGCACGACGAGGGCCAATGCCTCGAAGAACGTGTGCAGCACCTCGGTGATAGAGGCCTTGATATAATCTGTGGAGTCAAAGACCTCCGACATCTTCAAATTAGGCGGCAGGGTCTCTTCTGCCTCCTGCAGGATAGCTTTTACGCCGTTGACCGTCTCCATGGCGTTGGCGTCCGACGTCATCTGGATACCAAAGCCCACGGCCGGATAGCCGTTGAACTTCGAAACAATCTCGTTATTTTTCTGACCGGTCTCAATGCGCGCAACATCCTTCAAGTAGACGAACGCGCCACTGTCCGCATCGGTTTTCAGGATGATGTCACCGAACTGCTCCGGTGTCACGAGACGACCGGAAATACGGCCCGTAGCCTGCTTTTCCTGGTCGTTGTTGACCGGCAGCGAGCCGACCGTACCGGCCGGCGCCTGCACGTTCTGCTCGTTGATGGCCGCCGTGACGTCAGAGACCGTCAGGCCGTAGTCCGCCAGCTTGTCCGGGTTCAGCCAGACACGCATGGCGTAGTCGGAGCCGAACACCTGCACACTGCCGACGCCCGGCACGCGCTTGATTTTATCCAGCAGGTAGACATCGGCGTAGTTTTTCATGAACGCGCGGTCATAAGTGCCATCCGGTGAATAGATGGACATCATGTAGGCCATCTCGTTCGAGGCCTTACGCGTCGTCACGCCGACTGTCTTAACATCGTCCGGCAGCGAGGCATTGGCCACGGCCACGTTGTTCTGCACCTTGACGGCGTCCATATCACCGTCTGTGCCGACCTTGAACACGACCTGCAGACCGTAGTAGCCCGTATCACTGGAGTTCGAGGACATGTAGTCCATGCCCTGCGTGCCGTTGACCTGCTGCTCGATAATCTGCGCCACCGTCTCATTGACGACCTCGGCGTTCGCACCCGTATACATGGTGCTGACGGAAATCGTCGGCGGCGAAATCTGCGGGTACTGCGCAATCGGCAGCTGCGTGCCCGCCAGCACACCGCCAATCACGATAATCAGGGAAATGACTATCGCGAAAATAGGGCGGTGGATAAAGAATTTAGACAAAATGCCGCGCCCCCTTATTGTTTAGACGGTTCAGCCGGCGAAACCTCACTGTCGTTGAACTGGGTGTCATCGCCCATCAGGGTAAAGCCCATATCCTCAGGTGTAACCTGCGTAATAATCAGGTCCATACCTTCCTTGAGGCTGGTCAAGCCCTCGACGATGACGTTATCGCCCGCTTCCACACCGGATTTGATAATGTAGTAGCTGCCAACTTTATCGCCGAGCTCAACAGTACGGGCAGCGGACTTGCCATCCTCACCCACGACCATCACAAAGGACTTGCCCAGGAGCTGCTGCACGGCACGCTGGGGCACGAGCAGAGCGTTCGGCACGACCTCGCCCGAGATACGCACGCGCGCGAACATGCCCGGCAACAGTAAATTCTGCGGGTTCGGGAACAGAGCCTTGACCGTCAGCGTGCCCGTCTTGCTCTTGAGTGCGCGGTCGGCCTGCACAATCTGCCCCGTATAGGGATAAACCGTACCATCGGCCAGCGTAATCGTGACCTGCGGCTGCATACCCATGTTCATAGATTCAAGATTCATAGCCTTGAGGTACTCTGTCTCGGACAGGCTGAACTGCGCAAAGACAGGATCAGACGAGCCGATAGTCACGAGCGACGTGCTGCCTGCACCCGCAAAGGTACCCACGGCCACATCATCAACACCCAGCTGACCCGAGAGCGGCGCATAAATCATCGTATCCGCCAAATCCTGCTCCGCTTTGCGCAACTGTGCGGCGTTGGCGTCAGCTACCGCCTGATAAGCATTGACATTCGACTGCTGCGTAGTCACCGTCTGCTCGGAAATCGCGTTGTCAGCCAGGAGCTGCTGGTCACGATAGAGATCGGTCTGAGCATTGCCCAGCGTAGCCTCGGACTGCGCGAGCGTCGCCTGCGCAGCGAGCACCGCAGACTCGTACTGACGTGAATCAATACGGTAAAGCGGCTGCCCCGCCTCAACATACTGACCACCCTCAACGTATTTTTCCACGACGTTACCGGAGACCTTGGACTGCACCTTGACCTCGTCCTTGCCCGCAATCTGACCGGCATATTCCGTATAAATCGGCGTATCCTGCTGGATCACCTGCATGACCTTGACCTGCTGGCCCATCTGCTGTGCCTGCTGCTTAGAGCCACAGCCTGCCAGATAGACCGAGGAAGTCGCCAGCAAGGCGGCAATCACGGCCGCGCCCAGCTTCTTGTTTTTCGCAAAAAACAAACAGATAACCTCCTTTGAAAAATCCTTTTGAACAAAATAGTAAATAAAACTTTACTATTGATGCTATCTATCGTATAGTATATTTAGTGAAAAGTCAACTGGATTTGAACTAACCACCTCCTGGTTAATGAACATTTTAGGGAAATGGGTTTAAATCTAACTAAACACGCAATAACTACGATAGGAGTGTGCTAAATGCAGGAAGACAACGAATTGGCCAACGAGCTTTCCAAAGATTTTATAAAGATGCTCGTCTACGTGCGCAATAATTGCTTTCGCCGTGCCTCCGTGCCCATCCCGCTAAACCAGTTTGCGGCGCTCTGCGCGCTGGCTACGGAACACGCAGCTTCCATCACGGACATCAGTAATTTACTCAACATCTCGAAACAACAACTCACCACCGTCGTCGAAAAACTCGTCCAACAGGGCTATGTCGAAAAGCGCCGCGATCCCAAAGACCGCCGCAGCAACATCATCACGCTGACAGAACAAGGCCTGGCGTTGTTGGAACAACAAAATGAAGTCACGCGGCACAGCTTTCTGCAGGGGCTGGATAACCTGACCCCCGCAGAGCTGCAATCTTTTAAAAAGGTCTCTAACGCTTATCTGGATTTTCTGTTGCGCATGTATAATTGATTTGTCTATGCCTCAAAGTGTCAGCACGTCCAAATCATCCGGCACAAAGACGTTGCCGTGGAAATATTCCCTTGCCTCCGCACTATAGTCATGCTTGCGGGTTTTGATGCTCTTGTCCTCCGTGTGGTAGAGCACGAGATTTTTGACCCCCAGCTGCTCGGCCAGTTCGGAGGCTTCTTTGACTGTGCTGTGGTTCTTCTCGTACGGCTTGAATTTGTCGCGGTCGCCGTACTTGCAGAAAGCCTCCGCGAGCAGCCAGTCCGCGCCCGCCGCATATTTCTTGTCGTGCTCGTTGTACGGCTCGTCACCGAGGCAGGTCAGGCGCTCGCCGTCGGCAAATTTCAGCTCATAGCCAAACTGCTTGGCCTTGGTCGAGAGAATGTCAAACGCCGTGAGCGTCACGTCATGGAAGGTCACGATCGCCCCGTCTGTGAGCTCATGGATAAAGATGCCGTTGCCGATGCGCGCGAAATCCTTTTTCTTCAGCATCATCCTGGTCACGGTCAGCAGCATATCTTTGACGACGTCATGGCAGTAGACGTGGAACTCGCCCTCATACTTGCCCTTGTTCATGAGATCGGCGATTTTACGCAGTACCCAGATGACGCCGAGGATATGGTCGGTATGACCGTGCGTCACAAACATGTGATGACACCGCTGGTAGTCAAAGCCCACGGCCTCAAACTGATGCAGAATGTAGTTACCACCGCCCGCGTCGGTCAAAAACAGACTGCCATCATCGAGCTCAATAAAGAAACAGGTATTGTAGCACTTCGTCACCATCGCATTGCCAGTGCCAAGCATAGTTAATTTACGCATCTTGTTTCCTCCCTCGCGGCCATAGCCGCCCCATAAACGAATTTACCTATATTATAATCACTACCACGCAAAGAGCCAACGGCTGGCAGTAAAAAACTGCGCCGTTGGCTCTAAATTTTTATGTATAAATTATTGGACTTGTGTAAGTTTTTGCAAGGCGAGACGCGCTGCCTGCTGCTCGGCCGCTTTCTTGCTGTGGCCCGTCCCCTCGCCGAGCACCTGTCCTGTCACGACAACCTGAAAGCGGAATGTCTTGTTATGGTCGGGGCCGGACTCTGCGAGCTCCACATATTCGATAGATTGCCCCGGCTGGCGGAACACGACCTCCTGCAACTGCGTCTTATAGTCTTTTTGGATTTCGACGCCCGCCGACACGCGCTTGAACTCAGGCGCCAACTGACGCAGAACATAGGCGTTGGCCGTCGGCCAGCCCTGGTCGAGATAGATGGCACCGATGACGCACTCGAATACATCTTCGAGGTTGGTCTGCCGCGTACGGCCGCCGCCCATCTCCTCGCCGTGCCCCAACAGCAGGTAGTCACCGAGGTGCAGCTGCGTTGCCAGCTCCGCGAGTGTGGCCGAGCAGACGATACTCGCCCGCACCTTCGTGAGCTGCCCCTCCGGCATCTGGGGATAACGCTGATAGAGGTAAGTACTCGAAGCTAGTTCCAGTACAGCATCGCCGAGGAACTCCAGCCGCTCACTGCTCTCCACCGGCCCACGCGCCTCATTGGCAAACGAGGTATGCGTGAGTGCCAATTGCAAAAGCGTGAGGTCATGAAACGTCACCCCGAGCTCCTGCGCGAGCTCTTGCAGCGCCTGTTCCCGCGCCGCATCCATTTTTGCAATCATGCTTTTACTTCGCGAACTTCTTCAGTACGAGGCAGGCATTATGGCCGCCGAAGCCGAAGGAGTTGGAGATAGCCGCACGCACCGTCTTAGCTTTAGCCTTATTCGGCACATAATCGAGGTCGAGGCCCTCATCCGGCGTCTCATAGTTAATCGTCGGGGGCAGCATATTGTTCTCGATGGCCAGCGCCGTCGCGATGCACTCCACACCGCCGCCGGCACCGAGCATATGGCCCGTCATGGACTTGATGGACGAAACGGAAACGTCCTTGGCATGCTCGCCCCAGACAGCTTTGATAGCCTCCGTCTCACCCTCATCGTTCATATGCGTTGACGTGCCATGCGCGTTGACATAGTCGACATCCGCCGGCTGGAGGCCTGCATCAGCAATCGCCGCTGCCATGCACTTCGCCTGATACGTACCGTGCGGGGCCGGGCTCGTGATATGGTAGGCATCTGCGTTCGACGCATAGCCCGCAAGCTCCGCATAGATATGCGCGCCACGTGCCTGGGCATGCTCGAGCGTCTCGAGCACGACAAGACCTGCACCCTCTCCCATGACAAAGCCGCTGCGGTTCGCATCGAACGGACGGGAAGCATGCTCTGGGTCGTCGTTATGGTCGGAGCAGAGCGCTTTCATCGCGCTGAAACCCGCAACCGCCGCCTCGCTGATGGAGGCCTCGGTGCCGCCCGCGATCATCACATCCGCTTCACCGCGCTGGAGTACGCGCATAGCCTCGCCAATGCAGTCCGAGCCCGTAGCACAGGCCGTGACCACGCAGGCTGAAGGGCCATGCAGGCCATAGTTGATGGAGACCTGACCGGCGGCCATATTCGCAATCATCATCGGAATGAAAAACGGCGAGATACGTCCTGGGCCTTTGTCGAAGAGTTTCTTGTACTGGCCGTTCATCGTCTCGATACCACCGATACCAGCACCGACGAACGTACCGATACGGTCGTGGTCCTCTTTTTCGAGGTCGATGCCCGCATCCTTAAAGGCGAGGCCTGCCGCCGCCACGGCGAACTGGCTGTAGCGGTCCATATGATGAGCCTCTTTTTTGTCAATACCGTAGGCCGTCGGCTCAAAGTCCTTGACCTCACCAGCAATCTGGGATTTATACTCCGAGGCATCAAAACGGGTAATCTTGCCGATACCGTTGCGGCCCTCCATGAGGCCTTGCCAAAACTCATCTTTGCCAATACCAATCGGGGTGATGGCACCCAGACCAGTAATCACAACACGCTTACTCAAAATCCATGACTCCTCTCTGCACCATGCCCTGCATGTGTGCTTTATGCTTCAACCGCAGCTGCCTCGCTCTGCAGCTGCTGGAAAATCTCGTGTACAGACAAAATCTTGTTGATGCGGGGCAGATACTCGCCCGTAAAGACGAGGCCCGTCTCTACATCGCCCTGCTGCGCCCGGATGAGCGACTTGATGATGCAGAAGTTATGTTTGCAGGCCTTCAAGCAATTATCACAAGACTTCGGCGGTACGGGGCCCTCGAGCACTTTGGCCGAGAACGGCGTACGCACAGCACGCCCTGGCAAACCCACGGGGCTGTGGATGACCACCACATCCTCCGGTTTGGACTTGAGATAGTAATCCTTCAAGGCCGGTGCGGCGTTCGATTCCTCACTCGCGGCGAAACGCGAGCCCATCTGCACGCCATTAGCCCCCATCTTTATGAAATCAACGATATCCCGGCCGGACAGCACACCGCCAGCCGCAATGACTGGAATCTTGACGGCAGCTCTAATATCGGGAATTAAATCCCGTACAGAGGTGCTGGTGCCCAGATGGCCGCCAGCCTCCTTGCCCTCGACCACGATAGCCGTGGCGCCGAGACGTTCGGATATTTTCGCTAATTTAACCGATGAGACAATGGGCACGACCGGTGTACCAGTCTCCCTGCCCAAGCCGAAGATATCCCGGGAAAAACCCGCACCAGCCACGACGAGGTCAATGCCCTCATCCATAGCCGTACGGATAGCTTCCGCGAAATTGCGCGCTGCCACCATGATATTGATACCGATGATGCCTTTCGTCAACGACCGTGCGAGACGAATCTCATAGCGTATCTCATCCATAGGCATGCCGGAGACGGCAATGAGGCCGATACCACCCTCATTCGCCACAGCAGCCGCCAGTCTGGCCGTGGAAAGCCGGATGGCCATGCCGCCCTGAACGATTGGTACTTGCGCAATTTTCGTGCCAATTTTCAGCTCTGGAAGCTTCATGTTTATCCTCCTCAATCTTATCTGAACAAAATCCCGCGAAGTAACTTCACGGGATTTTAAAAGATAAGACGTTCTCGATTATTTATCCTGGTTCTTTTTCTGTTCGTCGATGTAGTTGACTACATCCTGAACGGTCTTGATCTTCTCAGCAGCCTCATCCGGAATTTCAATATTGAATTCCTCCTCGAAGGCCATGATCAGCTCGACGATGTCCAGCGAATCAGCACCGAGGTCATCGATGAAAGAAGACTCAATCGTAACTTCGTCTTTCTCCACACCAAGCTGCTCGGTGACGATGTCCTTTACCTTATCCAAAGTTTCCATTTGGGTTTCACCTCCTTAAATTGGTGTACCTATATAGTTATATCACATTACCATGCCGCCGTCTACATCGACGTTCTGGCCCGTGATATAAGCCGCTAAATCAGAGACGAGGAACAGCACCGCATTCGCGACATCCTCCGGCTCACCGATGCGGTTGAGCGGGATGTTCGCGAGCATGCCCTCCTTGACCTTGTCAGGCAGCACAGCCGTCATATCCGTGTTGATGCAGCCCGGCGCCACCGTATTCACGGTGATACCGCGCGCCGCGAGCTCGCGTGCCGCGGATTTCGAAAAGCCGATGACCCCGGCCTTGGCCGCCGCGTAGTTCGTCTGGCCCGCGTTGCCCATGAGGCCCACGACGGACGCCATGTTCACGATACGGCCGTAGCGCTGTTTCATCATGAGGCGGGAGACCGCCTTCGTGCAGTGGAACACACCCTTGAGGTTCGTGTTCAGCACCGCATCAAAGTCCTCTTCCTTCATGCGCATGAGCAGGCCATCGCGCGTAATACCCGCGTTGTTCACGAGAATATCAATCGTGCCAAAAGCCTCGGTCACAGACTTGACCATCGCATCGACCTGTGCCGCATCGGACACATCGGCCTGCACGAGCATAGCCGTGCCGCCCGCTGCCTCAATCTCGGCCTTGACAGCCTCGGCCTTCGCCGTGTTGCCCGCATAATTGATGGCAACCTTGGCACCCTCGCCCGCTAACTTCAAAGCAATGGCCCGGCCAATGCCCCGCGAGGCACCCGTGACCAATGCGGCTTTTCCGTCTAAAAGCATATTAGCGAACCTCCTTGAAATAGTCAAGCGTTTTCTGCAAGCTGGCTTCATTCTCGACGTTCAGGCTCTTGATAGCCTTGTCGATACGGCGGTTGAAACCACAGAGCGTCTTGCCTGGGCCCGCCTCGACGAACGTATCCGCGCCGAAGCCCTGCATGGTCTGCACGCACTGAATCCAGCGCACAGGATGGTCAGCCTGTGCCACGAGGTTCGCTTTGATATCCGCCGCGCTCGTCTCCAGTTCGCCCGTATAGTTCGAAACCACGGGCACCTTGGCATCGTGGATTTGCACTTTGTCGAGCTCAGCCGCGAGTTTCTCAGCTGCTGGCTGCATGAGCGGCGAATGGAACGGTGCCGATACCGGCAGCACCAGGGCGCGTTTGGCTCCCGCCGCTTTCAGCGCAGCCGCCGCGGCCTCCACCGCTGCCGTCGAACCCGCGATGACCGTCTGCCCCGGGCAGTTATAGTTAACCGGCAACACCTGGCCGCCCGTCTGCGCCGCAGCCGCGTCACAGGCCTGCTGGATAACCACATCGTCGAGGCCGATAATGGCCGCCATGCCGCCCTCACCTACAGGTACCGCCTCCTGCATATACTGTCCACGTTTATGCACGAGTACTACCGCATCCTGAAAGCTCAGCACGCCCGCCGAGACGAGCGCCGAATACTCCCCGAGACTGTGGCCGCCCACGACGTCCGGCTGTACCCCGTTTTCCTTGAGCAGCGCATCGGCGATGACGCTCATCGTGAGGATAGCCGGCTGCGTATTCGCCGTCAGCTTGAGCTCCTCCTCCGGTCCCTCAAAGCACATATCCTTGATGGAATAGCCCAGAGCCTCGTCCGCCTCCTGGAACAGGCGCTGCACCGTAGCCGAATGCTCGTAGAAGTCCTTGCCCATGCCCACGGCCTGAGCACCCTGTCCCGGGAATACGAAGGCCAGTTTATTCACGTCTATTACCTCCCCCAACTGGGTATTTATCTATATTAACCAGTGCGCCTTACTGGCACTGGCTCTCTGCATGTTTAAAGGTATCAGGCAGACCATTCACAATATCCTCAATGATAGTCTGCACCGGCTTGATGTCGTTGAGCATGCCTGCGATTTCGCCGATCATGACGGAACCGTTATGTACATCGCCCTCGTGCGTTGCACGATGCAGCGAACCCACGCCGAGCTGCTCGAGCTCCTCGGGTGCCGCCCCCTCGCTCTCCATTTTGAGGAATTTACGCGTGAGCTGGTTTTGCAGTACACGGGCCGGATGGCCAAGCGTACGGCCCGTAACCACTGTCGAGCGGTCCTTGGCCTTGAGCACGTAGTCCTTATAGTTCGGATGCGCGATGCACTCCTCACTCATGACAAAGCGCGAGCCCATCTGCACCGCCTGCGCACCGAGCGCGAAAGCCGCCGCCATACCGCGCGCATCTGCGATACCGCCCGCGCCGATGACCGGCACATCCACGGCGTCGACGACCTGCGGCACCAGCGCCATCGTCGTAATCTCGCCGATATGGCCGCCCGACTCCGTGCCCTCGGCGATGACCGCATCGGCACCCGAGCGCACGAGACGCTTCGCGAGCGCCACCGAAGCCACCACCGGGATAACCTTGGAGCCGATTTCCTTGAGGGCCGGCACATACTCGCCAGGGTTGCCCGCGCCCGTCGTCACCACAGGCACCTTTTCATCGAGCACCACCTGCATAACCTCTTTGACATAAGGGCTAAGCAGCATGACATTCACGCCAAAAGGCTTGTCCGTCCAGCCTTTGCATTTCTGGATTTCCTTGCGCAGGAGCTCCGGCGGCATATTACCAGAACCGATGATACCGAGACCACCGGCATTGGAGACCGCCGAAGCCAGCTCCGCCGTACCTATCCAGGCCATACCACCCTGGAAAATCGGGTATTTGATATGCAGGAGCTTGCAGATGGCGTTATTCTCAAACATGTAAAAAATCCTCCTTCAGGGGGCGCGCACGCCTCTGACTACAACAACGCGATAAAATAAATAATACCGTTATAATACCGTTGGCCAGCGTTATGCCTGGGGCTCAGTCTGCTGGGCAGCCTTGGCCGCTTGTTCCTCGGCTGCCGCCATCTGCTCTTCCTCCACAATCGTATCGTGGATATGCTCGAGCACCTGCCCCTCCACATAGTCATCGGCCACCCCGATGGCACTGCAAATGGACTTAGCCCGCGACGAACCATGACTGATGATGCAGACACCGTTGACACCCAGGAGCGGCGCACCGCCATACTCCGTCACGTCGAGCCGCTTGCCCAGCTTATGCAGCGTAGGCATGAGCAGCAGAGCACCCGCTTTGGCCAGCAGGCCGCCGTGCCCGATGGCATCTTTGAGCAGGCCGAGAATGGTCTTCGCCAAACCCTCTGCAAATTTTAGCACAATATTGCCTACAAATCCATCACAAATTACTACGTCAAACGCGCCCGTGGGCACATCACGCCCCTCGGCATTACCGCAGAAATTGATGGTATGTACCGTCTGCAAGAGCTCATACGTAGCCTTGGCCTGTTCGTTGCCCTTCGTCTCTTCCTCGCCGATATTCAGCAGGCCGACTTTCGGCTTAGCGATGCCAAAGACGTACTGGGCATAGATGGAACCCATGATACCACTCTGCACGAGGTGCTCAGGCTTCGTATCGACGTTCGCGCCTGAGTCAAGGAGCAGTGTCACCCCCTGCGGCGTCGGCATCGGCGTCGCGATGGTCGGACGTCCGATACCCTTGATGCGCTTGAGGATGAACTGGGCCGCTGTAACGGCCGCCCCCGTGCTGCCAGCCGAGAGCACCGCATCACAGACGCCGTCTTTCACGAGCTGGGTCGCGACAACGACCGAGGCATCCTTCTTCTTGCGTACGGCCTCGGCAGGATGCTCACCCATCTCGATGACTTCACTCGTATGGTGGATGGTGATACCGAGCTTTTCCCAGTCCGGCGCATCCTTGAGCTCTGCCCTGATTTGCGGTTCATCGCCGACGAGCACGATTTCGCAATGATATTTACGGGCCGCCGCTACCGAGCCTCTGACGATTTCCCTAGGAGCGAAGTCACCGCCCATAGCATCCACTGCAATCTTCACAAGTCCATCCCCTTTTTATCCGCCCAGGAAACCAGGATGAATTTAGCCCGGAACACTTCCCGGCCATCATTATGTGTCTTCACCCAGACGAAATATTTATTTCCACGCACCTTGACGACTTCCGCCTTGGCGATTAGTTTTTCTCCAACATGTACCGGCACTTTGTATTTCACATTGGCCACACCCGTGACGACCAGCGGTGCATCAATGAGCGCCTGTGCCAGCGAATCGGCCTGCGAGAACATGTAATGCCCCTTGGCAATTTTCGATTTGGCATAGACCATATCATCGGTGATACGCAAAAGGGAAATACCCGAATGCCCCAGTTCAAGGTCGATGAGTTCACCCACGACCTCACTCTTTTGAATAGATTTTACTTTATTCTGCGCGTTCTCGGCCATCTGCCGGATACGTCCACGCAATTCCGGGATGCCGAGCTCGAGCCGGTCGAGGCGGATGGTCTGCACACTGACTGCCAGATTGCGCGCCAGCTCCTCGTCCGTCAAGAACGGTTTTTCCTTCACCTGCTGCACCAGCAGCTGCTGCCGTACCTTCTTCTTGACCCGGGCCATCCTCGCACCCCCTCGTTTTTATGACCTGCCTATACGAGCTCATATAATGAACCATTATAGCGGGTGTATCCTAAAAAAGCAAGCATCTTTCTCGCCGCACTGCATTTATGCACACGAAAATAGGCAGGACTACTTGCAGTCCTGCCTGTATCATACAGCTTACTCAGCTGCTTTGACGACCTCTTTGCCGTCATAGTAACCACACTCGGGGCACACATGATGCGGCATTTTCGGCTCATGGCACTGCGGGCAGGCCACGTAGCCGGGCGCCTCCAATTTCCAGTTAGCGCGGCGCTTATCGCGGCGGGCTTTGGACATTTTACGCTTAGGTACTGCCATTGCGGATACACCTCCTGTTGTTTATCTCAATCATCCAACTTTAATTGCTGCAATGCTGCCAGGCGCGGGTCGGGTACGAAACGGTCACAACCGCAATCGCCCTCGTTCAAATCGTGTCCGCACACCGGGCAAAGTCCTTTACAATCAGGTTTGCAGATATTACTGAGCGGCTGGGCCGCTAGAAGCGTATCGCGCACCAGGGCCGTAAGGTCTACCATGCCGCCCTCGAGGACGACGATGTCCGACTCCTCACTGCCCCCGCGCTGGAACGTCTCCGCCAGAGCGTGCTCCTGCGCCTCCGTACACTCTTTGAGGCAGCGGTTGCAGACGAAATGTTTCGTCGCCGCTACCTGCCCCGCGATACGGAACGCCGTGCCCGTGTTGACCACCGTCCCCGCAGCCTCAATCGAGCCTACAAAGTCATAGTCAGCGCCGTCCACGTCCAGCTCCGCCGCTGGTACCGTAAAACTGAAGGGCAGCTCACGTCCGGGCGCCCCCGCCAGCTCAGCAATATTTATCAGCATATTCATTCAGCATCAACCTCGATATATTATAGCCACGGTCTGTAGCTTTGTCAAGAAAAGCACCTTGACGACCTCATTTGCCCAGGCGGGCATAAAACGCCTCGATGGCCGCCCGCTGTACCTGTTTCAATGGTACCTGCTGCGCCTCGGCCAGACGACGGCAATCCTCATACTCGGCAGAAACATTGACCAGTTCCCCTTGCCAGGCGCTGGCTTTGCAGGCCACCCGGCCGTAGGGCGTATCAACCTGTGCCGTGCGCCGTGAACACTCGAGCCGCGCCTGCACGGGCATAATACGCAGGCCGATGCTCGTCGATTCACGGAAAATAATGCCCGCCAGCTCCTGCGCCTTGGCTTTGTCCGTCAGCACGGAGAGCATGACGGCCGGGCGGTTTTTCTTCATATAAATAGGCGTGGTCCACACGTCGAGCGCCCCCGCTGCCAACAGTTGCGTATAAAGATACCCGCAGACCTGCGGCGTCATATCATCTATATTAGCCTCGAGGATGCAGTGCTCAGCCGTTCCCGGCCCTTGATACTCACCTACATACATACGCAGTACATTGGGAATGTCTAAGTCCCACGTACCGGCACCATAGGCGATGGTCTGCGTCACAAAAGCCTGAGGCAAACTCTCGCTATAGTGGGCCAGCACATTGACCACGGCCGCCCCCGTCGGCGTAGTGAGTTCTTGCTCCACCTGGCGCTGGGTCGTAGGGAACTCCTTCGTGAGCTCGGCCACGGCAGGTGCCGGCACCGGCATGAGACCATGCGCACAATGCACAAAGCCGCTGCCGAGGTTGAGCCGCGAGGCAAAGACCTGCTCAATACCTAAATAATCGAGACAAATCGCCGTGCCCACGATATCGACGATAGAGTCCACGGCCCCCACCTCGTGAAAAGCCACCTCCGCCGCCGGCTTGCCATGCACCTTGCCCTCGGCCTCGGCCAAGGCCTCGAAAATCGCCACCGCCTGCTGCTTCACCGGCATAGCGAGTGCGGACTGCTCCAGCATGGTGCGGATATCCGTCAGCGTGCGGTGCTGATGGTGCGGCGCATGTGCGTGTATATGTGCATGTTCATGCTCATGTCCGTGTGCATGCTGATGTGCATGTTTCTGTTCCTGCTCTTCACCAGTCAGTTGCACATCCACGTAACAGGCATGGATACCATTTTTGACCGCCTCACTGCTCACCAAAGTGAACTCATCCTGCACAGGCAATTTCCGCAGTTCCTGCACGAGATAAGCCTCCGGCACGCCCGCCTGAAGAAACGCCCCCAGCAGCATATTGCCACTGATACCAGCAAAACAATCGAGGTAAATCGCCTTCATCTTCCTGCCTCCCCATCGCAATTTTCTTCTACCGTCCGAACTTCAGCGTAGATGGTTAATTTTGCTTGCGAGTACGCCCGCGCCGAAGCCATTGTCAATATTTACCACCGAGACCCCCGCCGCACAGCTGTTAAGCATAGAGAGGAGCGCCGAAAGGCCATGCAGAGCCGCCCCATACCCCACGCTCGTGGGCACGGCGATGACCGGTTTATCCGTAAGGCCGCCTACAACGGAGGCCAGCGCCCCCTCCATGCCCGCCACGACAATAATCACGTTGGCCTTGTCAATATCTTCTACATGCGCAAACAGGCGATGGATACCCGCCACGCCGCAATCGTAGAAGGATTTGACATAGTTGCCCCAAAGATAGGCCGTGAGCTCGGCCTCGCGGGCAACGGGTATATCACTCGTGCCCGCCGTGAGCACGAGTACCTCATGCTGCGCATCACGCACCGGCCTTTGATCCCGATCAATATAAATCATGCGCGCCGCCGCATCATACTTTGCCTCAGGCAGACTGGCCTGTACAAAATCATACTGTGCCTGTGTGCATCGCGTGGCCATGACGTTGCCCTCACCGTGCGCGAGCAGTGACTGCATGATACCGAGCACCTGCTCCTGCGTCTTGCCCGCACCATAGATGACCTCGGGGAACCCCTGCCGCATCTCCCGGGCATGATCCACCTCCGCATAGCGGATATCTTCATACGGCACATCCGTAATCGCCTTGACCGCCGCCGCCTCATCAAGCTCCCCCGCCTTATAACGCCGCAGCAGCTGTGCAATATCCTGCTTCGTCATCCCTAATCACCCTTCCCCTATTTATAATGGCACTGTGACCGCATACTGTTCTGACGCTTCATTTACCTGTTGCTGACCGGCCTTTTCCGCAAAGGAAATATCCGACAACCTGGCCACATAATCATTACGTATAGTAACGTCTTCAATTTCCTCACGCCTAAGTTTAGCGATTTTAGCAAATTCTCGAGCCTGTTCAATGCCTAAAAATCTTCTGCCGGTTAACGACGCAGCGATACCCGTAGTACCTGCCCCGGCAAAAGGATCTAAAATCCAAGCCCCGCGTTGCGTTGAGGCAAGAATCAGCCGCACCAGCAGGCGCAAAGGCTTTTGAGTAGGATGTTTGCCGCAGGATTTTTCCCAACGGGCAATAGCAGGCATACGCCAAACATCACGCATCTGCCGCCCGCCATTTATTGCCTTCATAAGTTCATAGTTATAGTAGTGAGGTACCCGCTTGCTCTTGCGTGCCCACACAATGAACTCCGTGGAATGGGTAAAATAACGACAGGACAAATTAGGCGGCGGATTAGTTTTCTCCCAGGTAATAACATTGAGAATTTTATATTGCAGTTCGGTCAAGGCCCGGGCCACAGCAAAGATATTATGATAGGTACCACTGATCCAAATTGTGCCGTTGTCCTTTAGCTTATCACGACAAAGACCAATCCAGCGTTGGTGAAATTCGTTATCCGTAGCAAAGCCGTGCGATTTATCCCAACTGCCTTTATTGACACTGACCTTCTTCCCGCTCTGGATAGAAAAACCTCCATTAGACAAAAAATAAGGTGGGTCCGCGAAAATCATATCGAATTTAAAATCAAATTGAGGTAAGATCTGAAACGTATCGCCCTTGACCAGAATAAAATCCTGATTGGGCGAGCGGTAATATGCCTCTGGCATCAGCGCATGACCTTCTTTATAATACCTTGCCGTAATTCCTCAATACAGAAAATAGTATCGAGCACATCAAAAGTTTCTTCGAGGTTATTCCGTGCGTGCCACCAACCCCGCCCATCGGTAAACCAGACAAAATGTACATGTGGCAAGGGAGCGATCTCATTAGCTAAAGTTTTATAACTGCGGGCAGTTTCATTCAGCTTTGAACCATTGCTGGCGTAAAAATTGGTCTCAATCAGGTAAAGCTCTGTGGGCGTTTTTACCACATAATCAAATCTTTTCTCTGCCTTGCCACTGTTTGAGATAACCGAAAGATCTGTCCCCCATTTTGTAGTGATTTCATGGATATACATTTCCTTGAAATATGACTTGCCTTTGATGAAACCTGCCTCTTGGATATATTTTTCGACCAGATTTTCCATCAGATGCCCACCGCGATTTTTACGGCCATTGGAATCCAGACCGGTCTCTACACCTGTCACATAGTCAACCAAATTGCTGATGAGATGCTGTTGCATGAGCTCGAAAAGGCCGCTTTTACGCATAAACTCAACGTATTTATCTATATTATAATTGCGCTCACTAAAGGAAAAATTACATGCAATACCATCATCAAGGACTTGAATTTCCTTTTTACGAACTGCCAGTAATAAAGGTATACACTCTAAAGTCTGGGGATAGTCTTGCAAAATACGGCGAAAAATTTGTTCAATATTTGCCTTACCGATGAGAGTATTGAGGATATTCAACTCTATTTGAATCTTATCGACGTTGGCATATACTTTCGGAAAATCAACATAATAATCGTAACTGGCAATGGTCTCACGAAAACTGGCAAGCCACTGCGCGAAATTGCGTTTCATAACTTAGCTGCCTCATCCATAGCATAATTACAAATAATAACTTCTTCACCTGTGCGTTTTGAAGCGTCGGAGTTAATGGCGCGGCGCACCTGCACAACTTGGTGAGGATATTCAGCATATAGTTCCCGGATTAGTTCCGTATTATGATTAGTGAGCATGCAGTAACAGCCTTTGGCCGTCAAAGCCTTAAATACAGCAGCTAAACGCTGATGATCCTCCAAGCTGAATCCTTCTTTAGTATAGGCCTCAAAGGAGGTAGGATTGAGCGGTGCATACGGGCTGTCAAAAAAAACAAAATCTCCAGCGTTGGCCTGAGCGGCCGCCTGAGCAAAATCACCTTGAGTGATTTCAATACTTTGCAAAAAATCCGCAATAGCATAAATATTTTGGACATCGACCGAGGGGCGAATACTGTTGTTGTAGGGTACGTTAAAGGCACCGTGACTGTTAACGCGATAGAGGCCATTAAAACAATGCTTGTTGAGAAAAATCAACAATGCCGCAGTTTCTACATCATAGACCTGAGCGTGCATTTTGTCATTGTATCTTTGGCGCTGTGCGTAGTAAAAAGCTTTTCCCTCTTGCACAACCTCCCTGTCCAGCTGCTGTATGGTGTCAATTAAAGCATCCGGCACCTGTTTGATGACCTTATACGTATTGATTAAAGAAGCATTTATATCATTGATCAAGCTGCCGGGACGTTGCAAAGCGAAGCATACTGCGCCACCGCCTACAAACGGCTCTATATAGCGCTTGCTGGCCTGCGGCAGGTAGTTTTTGATCTGCGGCAATAATTGCCGCTTACCACCTGCCCATTTTACAAACGGGCTTAACTCGTTGGTCAAATTGCCAATATGGTTAATAAGATTTGCACCTCGCTCTATTGACATATCAATACACGAAAGCCCTCCTGATGGAATGCGGAGGGCTCTCAATCATAAATTAACTATTTCGCTTTACTGCTCTGGTGCCGGCTCGCCTGCTGGCATAGGCTCCGGGGTCATGTCCACGGGCGGCTGCGACTCGCTGAGCTGCTGGCGCGCCTGCTGGAGCACCTGCATAGCCTGCTGGAGCCCCGCCTCAGCCTGCTGTACCCCTTGGAATGTGCTGCCTACGTTCTGGATGAGCTGGTCGAAAACCTGCTGAGCGTAGACGTCAGCGTTGTTGCGCAACTGCATCGCATTCGTCTGCGTGCGCTCCATAATCGTGCGCTCCTGTTCCTGCGACTGCTGGAGCATCGCCTTGGCCTTGGCTTTGGCCTCCTCGACGATGGCACTCTCGTTGGTGAGCTTCTCGCCGTAGTTCTTGGCGTCGTTGATAATCCGCTCGGCCTCACGCTCCGCCTCGGCGATAATCGCATCCTGCTGCTTGATAATCGTATTAGCCTGCTCGACCACGGTAGGCAGATTGCGGCGCAGGTCATCGACATAATGCGAAAGCTCGTTGTCGTTCACAACGACCTTATCCACAAACGGCAGTTTATAGCTGCGGGCCACCATATCCTCAAGGCGGCTCATGCTATGCTGGACGCCGGTGAGCAAAGTACGGAAACGGCGTTCGTCAATACTGGCTGTCTGCTCCTCAGTCTCATTTATCGATAAATCTCTAGCTTCTGCCATCAGTTTACTCCCTTTCTATAATGCAGGACACTGATAAAATTTCAGCGCTTTCCTGACGCAACGGCGCGTTCCACACACGCGGGCACCAGCCCGTGCACACTGCCCCCGAACTGAATCAGCTCACGGATGCCTGAGGAACTCACATAGGAAAACTCCGGCCGCGTCAGCAGAAAAATCGTATCTATACCCGGCTGTAAATGCCGATTCATATAGGCCTCATTTTGTTCATATTCAAGGTCCTTCACAGAGCGCACACCACGCACGATTACGCTCGCACCCTGCTGTACCATGTAATCAGTGAGCAACCCAGAGAACGCATCCACCCGTACGTTTGGCAAGTCCTGCGTGGCCTCCTCGAGGAACGCCACCCGCTCCGCCAGCGTAAACATACCGCGCTTATGGATGTTGCGGAACACACAGATGGTGAGCTCATCGAACATCCGGCTCGCCCGGACGAAAATATCGACATGCCCAAGCGTCACGGGGTCAAAACTGCCCGAACAAACGGCTCTGGTCATGGCTCCGCCTCCTCCCGGCCATAGTCACGCCACTGAAAAAAACTCACCTGTGTCGTATGACCATAACGGCGATGGTCACGCCGCTCCAGCCGCGTTAGTACAGGCAAATCATCCTCATCGGCGCCATGCTCTACTACGAGAATGCCCTCTGGCGTCAACAGGTCGGCACTGTCCAGCGTTGTCAAAGCCCGCTGCCACAAGCCCAGATGATAGGGCGGGTCACAGAAAATCAAACTGAACTGCTGTCCCTGCGCCGCAAGCCGTCCGAGCACCTGCCAGACATCGCCTGCACATACCGTGGCCTGCGCGGCAAGATGCGTGCGCTGGGCATTCTCTGTGATAAGGCTGGCCGTAGCACGGTCGACAAACGTAGCTGCCGCCGCACCGCGTGAAAGTGCCTCTAGTCCGAGATTGCCCGTTCCGGCAAAAAGGTCGAGCACTGTGCGCCCCCGCACCATATCGCCGAGGATATTAAAGAGCGATTCCTTGACCCGGTCGGCCGTAGGACGCGTCGTCGCCGCGCCTTGTGGCGTCTTGAGACGGCACCCCCGCGCCGAACCCGTGATGATGCGCATACCTTTCGCTCCTTTACAATCTAAACAGTATTTATTCTACCATATTTTTGCTTTTTCGTGAACTATATTATATGATGAGGGAAAATAACTCTTGCTTTTAAAGGAGCTCTCCGTGAAAAAGACGTTATCCCCCTGCCTGCTCGTCATCGGCCTCTTGCTGCTGGGCTGGCATCTCTATATACATCCGGCACCAGCCAGCGTGCCAGCACCACCGCCAGCTCCCGCCTACACATCATCTATCCTGCTCGTACCACTCGATGGACGCCCGCCCTGTCGCCAACTCGTCATCGACAGCGGAGCTATGGCTGGTGTCGAGGTCGTGACCCCGCCCGCCGAGATGCGCGACTACTACTCTCAGCCCGGCGACACAACCGCTCTGCGTGACTGGTTGCAGGAAAACATCGCCAGCCGTCAGGCCGTCATTTTATCCATCGACCAACTGCTCTACGGTGGCCTGCTCACAGCACGGGAAAAATCCGCCTCCCCCGCGCAGGTAACCGAGCTTTTAGCCTATTTACAAAACTTGCACGCGGCTCATCCCGAGGTGCCTATCTACGCCTTTAGTATCCTGCCACGCCTCACCCCACAGGACACCATCGATGGCTACCAGGAGCGGCGTGACCTCGTGCGCTACTCGCGCCTCAAAGGCCAAGAGGCCGCAGGGGAGCCCGTAGATACCACAGAACTCGCCCGCCTCGAACAAGCCATCCCCGCAGACAGCATGGCACGCTATCTCGCACATTTCACCGAGAACCGTGAGCTCAATGAACAGTTGAGCCAGCTCGCGCAGGCGGGTGTGCTCAAGCTGTTGGTACTGGGGCAGGACGACGGCGAGCGCTACAGCATTCCCAATATCGAAAAGGAAGCACTGCGCACTTACCTGGACGCGCAAAATATCAACGCCTCACAGGTCTGCATCACCCACGGTGCCGATGAAATCGCGCTCTCCCTGCTCGCCCGCATCGTCAATGCCGCGGCAGGCTGCACCCCCAGCATCTATCTGGACTACGACCAGCCCGCCTCCGCTGAACGCGTCATGCCCTATATGGCCGTGAGTAATGCCGCGACCGCTGCAGAAAAAATCAACCTCATGGGCGGCACCATCGCCACTGCCCCCGAGACAGCTGACTGCACGCTGTTCATCGCTACCCGTAATAACGAGCAGGATACGCGTGACGCCCGCGCCGCTACAGCCAAACGTATCAGCTCCGCCCTGCAAGCTGGTCAGCAGCTGGCCCTCGTCGACCTCAGCAAACATTTCACCGCCGAAGAAACTGTCCTCCCCCTGCTGCTCCAGGAGCCGACACCTCTACTTAACCTCACGGCCTACGCGGGTTGGAACACAGCGAGCAATGCCATCGGCACCACCAGCGCGCAGGCCAGCCTCTACCTGGCCGCACGCCACGTCAATACCAGCACAGTCAATGCCAACGAAACCACGGACACAGAAACCACAGCCTACTACACCGAATACCAACGCATCCGCCTGCTCACGAACCGCCTGCTCGAGGACTACTGCTACCTCAAAGACGGCATTGCCACCGTCAATGACAACCTAAAAAAGGCCGGCTACACCAATACCGCCGACCTCAACCTTGAGCAAAACTATCGCTGGGCTAACGCCATGCTGCAACGACTCAATAAAGAGGACACGCGCCAGCTCATTCATACGCCGGCCCTGCTCACCACCTTTACCCTGCCCCTGCCAAACGGCCCGCGCCGCTACCGCCTGCGCAGCCTCACCAGCGAGACCAGTTATCCCTGGCCCCGCACGTTCGAAATTCACCTCGAGACAACGCCCTATTTAGAGGCACTGACACCATAAAAAAAGATTGACAAAAACCGCCATTCCCCCTATAATAAATATCTGTTGAAACACCTAGGGGCATCGCCAAGTTGGTAAGGCACAGGATTCTGAATCCTGCATGCGTTGGTTCGAGTCCAGCTGCCCCTGCCATTGCAAACTAAAAGCCATCCGTATGGATGGCTTTTTTATTATGCCCGCCGCACAAAAATAGAGCCGCTGCACTGGAAGTACAACGACTCTATAGCTATTTAGGGTTTAAGGCTCGGCATACTCCGTCTTGGTCGCCCGCAGGCGGGCCATGGCGCGGCCCATGGCGAGCTCGGCGCGGCGGATATCGATTTCTTTGGCCTCGGGGGCACCTGCATGGAACTGCGCAATGCGCGCTTTGGCACGCGCCATGGCCTCTTTGGCCCGGTTGATGTCGATGTCAATCGGCATCTCGGCGGCCGTGGCCAGCACCGTGATTTTCTCCGGCGTGACCTCCATGAAGCCGCCAGCCACCGCGATGAGCTGCTCATCGCGGTCCTGGTCGATGCGCACGCGCATGGCGTGCGGCACCAGACCGGTCACGAGCGGCGCATGATGCGGCAGGATACCGAGCTCGCCGCCCGTCGAGCGGACGATGAGCATGCCGATGTCCTCGGTAAAGACCACCTTATCCGGCGAGACAATTTCGAGCTTAATCGTAGACATGTATCATGCCTCCTCTTGCAGCTTCTTTGCCTTCTCCACGGCCTCCTCGATAGTGCCTACCATGTAGAACGCAGCCTCCGGCAGGTCATCATACTTGCCCGAGAGAATCTCTTTGAAGCCGCGAATCGTATCTTTCAGATGCACGTACTTGCCCGGCGAGCCCGTGAAGACCTCCGCAACGAAGAACGGTTGCGAAAGGAAACGCTGGATTTTGCGCGCACGGGAAACCGTGAGCTTATCCTCGTCAGAGAGTTCCTCCATACCGAGAATGGCGATGATATCCTGCAAGTCCTTGTACTTCTGAAGCACTGCCTGCACGCCGCGTGCGACCTTGTAATGCTCCTCGCCGATTACCTGCGGGTCGAGGATACGGCTCGTGGAGTCCAGCGGGTCGACGGCGGGATAGATACCGAGCTCAGCAATCTGACGCGAAAGCACAGTCGTCGCATCCAAATGCGTGAACGTGCCCGCCGGTGCTGGGTCGGTGAGGTCATCGGCCGGCACATAGACGGCCTGCACGGACGTAATAGAGCCTTGCTTCGTGGAGGTGATGCGCTCCTGCAGGGCACCGATATCCGTAGCCAGCGTCGGCTGATAACCAACGGCAGACGGCATACGACCGAGCAGAGCGGACACCTCGGAACCAGCCTGAATGAAACGGAAAATGTTATCGATGAACAGCAGCACGTCCTGATGCTCAACATCACGGAAATACTCCGCCATGGTGAGGCCCGTCAGCGCCACGCGCATACGTGCTCCAGGGGGCTCGTTCATCTGGCCGTAGACCAGCGCCGTCTTGTCGATAACGCCGGACTCCTTCATCTCGCCCCAGAGGTCGTTACCCTCACGGGTACGCTCACCGACACCGGCGAATACGGAGTACCCGCCGTGCTCAGTGGCAATGTTGTGGATGAGCTCCATGATGAGGACCGTTTTGCCGACGCCTGCGCCGCCGAACAGCCCAGTTTTACCACCGCGGGAATACGGCGCGAGCAGGTCGATAACCTTGATGCCCGTCTCCATAATCTGCGTGGAAGTCTCCTGATCCTCGAACTTCGGGGCAGGACGGTGAATCGGCCAAAACTCCTTGTTACCCACCGGGGTCGGGTCCTGGTCCACCGTCTGGCCCAGCACGTTGAAGATACGGCCCAGGCACTCTTTACCGACTGGCACTGAGATGGGATGACCCGTATCCTCAGCTGCCATGCCGCGCTGCAAACCATCCGTAGAGCTCATGGCGATGCAACGGGTCACGCTGTCACCGAGGTGCTGCATGACCTCGACCACGAGGTCGATATCGATGTCTTCAGCCTTGCCCTTGATGGTGACTGCGTTGAGGATTGCCGGCAGTTCGCCTGCCGGAAATTCAATATCTACGACAGGTCCAATGACCTGTACGACTTTACCTTTTGCCAATGGTAAACCTCCTTTGGATTTACACTATTCAAGAGCCGCCGCGCCGCCCACGATTTCCGTGAGTTCCGTGGTGATACCAGCCTGACGTACCTTGTTGTAGTAGAGGTCGAGCTTGTGCATGAGCTCGTCGGCGTTATCCGTCGCATTGCTCATAGCGTTCATACGCGAGCTGACCTCACTGGCCGCCGACTGCAACATGGCTGCATAAACCGTCGTGTAGAGATACTGCGGCAGCAGGAACCCGAGTACCGTAGCCGCATCCGGCTCGTAGATGTACTCAGCATGAATGCCTGCGTCCTCAGTATCTACATTCTGGAAAGGCAGGAGCTGCACCGTCTGTGCCTCACAACTGATCGCCGAGATGAACTTGGTATAGACCATGTACACCTCTTTAATCTCACCGCTCTCAAAGCGTGCGATAAGCTCGCGCGCGATGCTGCGGGCCGTCGTGAAATCAGGATGGTCGCTCATGCCAGTATAGTCGGCCACGATGTCAAAACCACGGTTGCGAAAATGGCTTACGCCGCGCCGCCCCACGACCACCAGCTGCGTATTGGCCTTGTCCTCAACGAGGGCATGTGCCGCCTTGCAGGCGTTGCTCGTATAGGCACCGGCGAGTCCCTTATCCGCCGTCATCACGAGAATGAGGCGTTTGCCTGCCGCATGCTTTGCCAGCAGGGGATGCTGGAAACCAGTACCGGCATTGGCAGCAATCTCTTTGACCACCTGCACGACTTTTTCCGCGTAGGGGCGGTTGGCATTGGCTGCTTCCTTGGCCCGGCGCAGGCGGGAGGTGGCCACCATGTTCATGGCGCTGGTAATCTGACGGGTACTCTGGACGCTTTTGATGCGATGGCGAATATCTTGTAAACTAGCCAAAAAGAATCACCTCGCTGCCTTAAGCCATCTTATAAGTTACGGTTTCCTTGAACTCCTCAATGGCCGCTTTCAGCTCGGCCTCCAGCGCATCGTCCAGTTTCTTCTGGTCGATAATCTTCTGGCCGACTTCTGGATGCTGCGTGTGCATGAACTTCAGGAAGTCCGCCTGGAACTGCACGACCTTATCCACAGGGATATCCACGAGGAAGCCCTTGACGGCCGTGTAGATGACCATAATCTGGTCCTGCACCAAAAGTGGGCTGTACTGCGCCTGTTTCAGCGTCTCCACCATACGGGCGCCGCGATCCAGCTCGGCCTTGGTCGTCTTATCGAGGTCGGAGGCGAACTGCGAGAACGCTGCCAACTCACGATACTGCGCGAGGTCGAGACGCATCGTACCTGCGACCTGCTTCATCGCCTTGATCTGAGCGGAACCACCGACACGGGATACCGACAGACCGACGTTGATAGCCGGACGGATACCAGAGTAGAACGCATCCGACTCCAGCATAATCTGACCATCAGTGATGGAGATGACGTTGGTCGGGATATAAGCCGAGAGGTCACCGGCCTGCGTCTCAATAATCGGCAACGCCGTGATGGAGCCACCGCCCAGCTTGTCGTTCAGCTTCGCCGCGCGCTCGAGCAAACGGGAATGCAAATAGAAGACATCACCCGGATATGCCTCACGTCCTGGCGGTCTGCGGAGCAGCAGGGACATGGCGCGGTAAGCCGCAGCGTGTTTCGTCAAATCATCGTATACGCAGAGGCAAGCCTTGCCCTGATACATGAAGTGCTCTGCCATTGCGCAGCCGGAATACGGTGCCAGATACTGCAACGGAGCGCTGTCCGAAGCCGTAGCTGCCACGACGATGGTATACTCCATCGCGCCGTGCTCCTGCAGGGATTTCACGACACGGGCAACCGTAGAGGCTTTCTGACCGATAGCTACATAGACACAGATGCAGTCCTGCCCCTTCTGGTTGATGATGGTATCCGTGGCAATAGCCGTCTTGCCGATACCACGGTCGCCGATAATCAGCTCGCGCTGACCACGGCCGATAGGTACGAGTGCATCGATGGCCTTGAGGCCCGTCTGCAACGGCTGCTTGACCGGCTGACGGTCGGCAATGCCCGGCGCATGGAACTCGACCGGACGCATAGCCTCATGCTCGATGGGGCCTTTACCGTCGATAGGACGGCCGAGAGCATCGACGACGCGGCCCAGCATGGCCTTGCCGACCGGCACCTGCATGATTTTGCCCGTGCGCTTGACCTGCGTACCCTCTTTAATCTCCGTGTCGCCGCCGAGGATAACGGCACCGACATTGTCCTGCTCAAGGTTCAGGACCAAACCATAAATATCATTACCGAAGTCGAGCAGCTCGCCCGCCATCGCCTTTTCCAGGCCGTGGATATGGGCAATACCATCGCCGATTTCGATAACCGTACCAACATCATCGACCTCGATATCAACATTATAGTTTTTAATCTGGTCTTTGATGATGGACGTTATTTCTTCCGGATTCATTTTCATAACTTCGCTGTCACCCCAGTTTCATCACTTGTTAGCCAGTAATTCTTTACGGAGCGTTGCCAGACGTCCAGCCACACTACCATCCACGCGCTTATCGCCGATTTTGACGACGACACCGCCGATGAGTTTCTTATCCTCATGCAGGCGCAGCTTGATGGTCTTGCCTGTGACCTCTGCCAGTTTCTGCGTGATTTTCTCCTGCTGGGCTGCCGTCGCCGGCTCAGCCGTAGTCACATCGGCCACAACGATACCCCGCGCCTCATAGGAGAAACCGCGGAACAAATCGTCAATGGCATCGAGCAACCCAATGCGGCGCTTGTCGACCAAGAGCAGCAGGAAATGGTAGATGTTGTCCGAAACCTCGCCCTCGAACAGCTTCTGCAGAAGCTCTTTCTTGGCTTTTGCTTCGACCTGCGGGTTTGACAGATAAGCCAGCGCCATCGGCACCGAGTCCAGACCGGACCGCACCGCCGCGAGCTCATCGCCATACTCCACAAGCTTGTTCTCCTCCTGGGCAAGCTCGAAGATTGCCCGGGCGTATTTGCGTGCAAGCTGAATGTTTAGCATGGCATATCACCAATCTTATCTTTGTCCAGCTGATTGACAAATTCATCGATAAGCTGCTCGTTGTCATTCTGGTCGATGTTCTTGGCGATAATCTTGCCAGCGGCTGCCAGTGACAGCGCCACGACCTCACCTTTGAGCTGCTCGACGGCACGGGCGCGGTCATTGGCAATCTGCTCAGCGGCTTCTTTCTTCATCTGCGCAATCTGAGCATTCGTCTCCTGAATTTTGGCCTCGTGCTCCTGATCAGCCTGCTTCTGGGCAGCGCTGACGATAGCCTCGGCCTTCTTGTTGGCCTCGGCCAGTTTCTGCTTGTAGTCAGCCAGCAGGCGGTCCGCCTCTGCCTTATCATCGTCGGCCTTTTGCAGGCTTTCCGCAATACGGTCCTGGCGGGCTTTGAGCATACGAACGACCGGCTTGTAGCAGAAGGCACGCAGCAGCGCAACGAGGATGAGGAAGTTCAAAATCTGCGCTACCAGCGTCATATTAAGGTCTATCAATTCTATGCCCCCTTTACGGTATCATCAAAAGCCAAATTATTTGATGAGCGGGTTGGCATAGAGCATGATCAGGGCGATAACCGTAGCGATGATCGCCATGGACTCGATGAGGCCGACGGAAATCAGCGTGTTCGTGAAGAGCTTGCTCTGCGCTTCCGGCTGGCGCGTAATACCCTCAATGAAACGGCTCGTGACGAGACCATCGCCAAGACCAGCGCCGATAGCGGCAAGACCCATCGTGATACCTGCACCGATCAGGGCAGCTGCGACCATAATTGCGTTTTCCATGAATAGAATCCTCCTCTAATAGATAAATACTACACGTAGATAGATAGGAACGACTTACTCGGCCTCATCATCACTGCCGCCGACGGCATTGGCCAGATAGGCCATAGAGAGCATCGTGAAGATGAAGGCCTGCACCCCGCCGATAAAGATACTGAAGGCCAGCCAGATAACTGACGGCACCGGCATCCAAATAGGCATGAGTTTCAGCAGGATGATGATGAGAATCTCGCCTGCGAGGATATTGCCGAATAGACGGAAAGACAGCGTAATCGGCTTGGCAATTTCCTCGATGGCATTGATGACAACGAAAACTGGCGTTGGCTGGAAGAAATGCTTGATGTAGTGGCCACCCTTGAGATACAGTCCCAAGGTATGCACCATCACAATCACCAGCAAAGCGAGGCCTAACGTGGTGTTCAAGTCATTCGTCGGCGACGACAACGTGGGGAACAGGCCCAGCCAGTTCGAAACCAGCAGGAACATGAACAGCGAGACGATGAAAGGCGCCAGGAACAAGCCCCGCTTGCCCATCGTCGACTCAATCTGTGCCTCGAGGCTCGTGACGATAATCTCCACCACGTTCTGCCAGCCTGACGGCACCATTTTCAAGTTCCGCGTAGCCAGGAACGCGATGAGCAGTACAATCGCCATCGTGAGCCAAGTCATGCACAATGTTTCCCAGTTGAAGGTGAAGCCGGCAAATTGCACTACTTCGCGAACACCGATTTCATGCATATACCTTACCTCCCTCTCCGGGGCAAGCCCCAGAATGAAACCTTAACGTCCCTCCCGGCTCAGTCGCAAAAGCTGCAACAGCGCCAAACCATAGCAGAGACCAAAGCCCAATACCACGGCGTAAAACACCGGTATCGAAATATGCACGGCAGCAAAGAGCACCACGAAAAGCGTGATAAGCCGCGCGAGCAGGCCCCAGAGCATCTGCTTCTTGGCCGCCAGCTCGGAAAGTCCGATACTGCGCCAAGTACGCCAGACGAGAGTCCAGATGCAGATAGCTGCCGCCAGATAGCCGATACATAGTGCCCCCAGCAGATATACCATCCCCGCTGTCAGGAGATACACCGCTGCGAGCAAAGTGCACAGGCCCAGGCTGACGCACAGCCGCCGCACGAATAAGGATAGGACGTCTTTCATATTCCTCCTCCGACAGAGGCAAGCCCCCATCTTCGTTGAATATCATGGGAATACGGCCAGAGAAAAGCACACACTTTCCCCTAACTTCTACTTTCGACAAAAACCGCGCCATACCTGCCAGAAAATGAATTTAATTCACCTTGCATATATGATGGCTTCTGCCTTGTATAAATACAATATATATTAGAATAAACTTAACTAATTGTTTTATCCTAATTAGTAGCACTTCATATTATAAAGGCTGTAGAGTCTTTTGACAAGGGCAACCAACAAGTTTTATACATTTATTTTAGCACCTGTACTCATGCGTGCAAGTTCTAAACCATATGCCCCGCGCGCAACTGGCGGTAAAGTGTGTAAATAGCCCCGGGAAAACCGACGATGGCCCCCAAAAGCCGCCCCGTGTGCCCGAGGTCAAAATGTATATCCGCCTCATAACCCAGAAAGATACAGATAGCCACGAACACCGCAAAATAAATGCCGATACCGCTGAGCACAGCAAAGGCACGCACCGCCTGCCGCAGTCCCGCGTGACGCTCCGGGTCCTCCGTCATGGCCTGCACCTCCTGTACTTTCAACAAATAAAGTATTAACTGGTTACGTAATTACTATAGCATATTTGAACTGAAGAAAAAAATGGTAGTTTATGAAAAGCCTAAAAAATCCTCAGCCGCAGCTAAGGATTGCTTTGACAAGTATATATTTATTCCGCCTGGAAACGCTCGGGACGCTGGTCGCTCAAACCGTAATGATAGAGAATAGCCTGAATGATGCGCTCAGCGGCGTGACCATCGCCGTAGGGATTCACGGACTCGGCCATGCGGCTGTACTCCGCAGCATCCGTGAGCAGACGTTTGGCCTCGCTGTAGACGCGCTCGCTGTCAGTACCGATGAGTTTCACCGTGCCGGCCTTGACCGCCTCGGGACGCTCCGTCGTATCGCGCAGCACGAGGACAGGTTTACCGAGGGCCGGAGCCTCCTCCTGCACGCCGCCCGAATCGGTGAGAATGAGGCTCGCACGGTGCATGACGTTGGCAAACGGCTCATAGTCGAGCGGGTCGATGAGATGCACTTTGGCGAGACCGCCGAGTTCTTCCTGCACGACCTGACGCACTTTCGGGTTCTTGTGCACCGGGAACACGACCTCCACGTCGGCGAACTCCTCCGTGAGGCGGCGCAGCGCCTTGTAGACATGGCGCATAGGCTCACCGAGGTTCTCACGGCGATGCGTGGTCACGAGCAGGATGCGCTTATGCGCGAAATCCACCTGCTGCAATGACTCGTTGTCAAAGGCGAAATCATCCTGTACCGTATGATGCAGCGCATCGATAACCGTGTTGCCCGTCACGAAAATGGAATCAGGATTCACGTTCTCCGCAAGCAGATTGGCCTCCGAGGTCGCCGTCGGCGCAAAATGCAGGTCAGCAATACGGCCCGTGAGTTGACGGTTCATTTCCTCGGGGAACGGCGAATATTTATTGTGCGTGCGCAGGCCCGCCTCGACGTGCCCCACGGCCGTCTGATGGTAGTAGGCCGCGAGCGCGCCCGCGAAGGTCGTCGTCGTATCGCCGTGCACGAGCACGATATCCGGCTGCTCCTGCGTCAAGACCTTATCCAGACCGTTCATGGCCTTGCTCGTGATATCGAACAGCGTCTGTCCCGCTGCCATGATATCGAGGTCATAATCCGGCTTGATGTGGAACAGGTGCAACACCTGGTCCAGCATCTCCCGATGCTGCGCCGTCACCGCCACCACTGGGATAATCGTGTCGGGATGCTTTTGCAGCTCCAGCACAATCGGCGCCATCTTAATCGCCTCAGGCCGCGTACCAAACACGGTCATGACCTTGATTTTCTTCTGCTCCATCGGAGGACCTCCTTGCCTAGGGATAGGCATATATTAACGGGCGCTTACTGCGCCGGTGTATTCATATGGAAAATACCGATTTTCTTCGCGCCAAACAACACTACTGCCAACACCACGCAGACGATGAGCACGGCAATCTGACTGCTGACCTCCGTGAGTGCCACGGCCGAAAGACCCAAAAGCGCGCTGATAACGTACATGAGCAGCACCGCCTGTCGCTGCGTAAAGCCCATATCGAGCAAACGATGATGCAGATGGCCTTTGTCCGGTTTAAAAATCGGCACACCGCCACGGTAGCGGCGCACAATCGCAAACGTCGTATCCATGATAGGCAGGCCCAGCGCCAAAATCGGCACAATCAGAGCAATCGTCGTCGCCGACTTCACCGCACCGATAACGGAAATGCCCGAAAGCATAAAGCCGAGGAACATACTGCCCGAGTCGCCCATGAAAATCTTAGCCGGGTTGAAATTATAATAGAGGAAACCCACGGCAGAACCCGCGAGGCAGGCCGTCAATGTCGCGATAAAGAGGTCGCCCTGTTGCAAAGCCACGAGGCAAATCGTCACTGAGGCGATAGACGCCACGCCAGCCGCGAGACCATCCAGACCGTCGATGAGGTTCACAGTATTCGTAATGCCCACGACCCAGAAAATCGTCAAAGGCACCGCAAGATATTCAAGGAAAATATAGTCACCAAACGGGTCCGTCACGAAGTCAATGCGCACATCAAAACCGACTACGAGTACGGTAGCTGCGATAATCTGCCCCAAAAGTTTCACTTTAGCCGGCAAATCCTTATAGTCATCGATGACGCCGATAAGCACGATTAGCGTGCCGCTGAACATGAGCCCCAGGAGTTCAAACTCCTGCTCATCTGGTACATCTGTATAGCCCGCTGCAATAGTAATCGCTATCATAAAGGCAAGCCAAATACCAATGCCGCCGATACGCGGAATCGGTTTTTTATGCACTTTACGCTGATTGGGCGCATCAAGCGCCCCCGTCTTGCGCGCAAACCAAATAACGCCTGGCGTCACCAGCAGGGCAATACCCAAGGCAATGACGAACGCCAATATATAATCTGGCATAGCTTTGCTGCACTCCTTTTATCTCAATAAATTGTATACTTTAGTTGCCCACAACAAACCCATTTTACAACACGCCCCTGTTAGTGTCAACAAGTCCACCAGCCGCTCAATCGTGGATATCCGCAGGCGCGCAGCTCACGATTTGACCATCCTCATCGTAGTAGACGACCTGGGCGAGTTTCGCGTTGCGCAGCATGCGGCGGCAGAGCAGGCAGGGCTTGCCCGAGGCCAGGGAACCATCGGCATTGAAACCTACAATGTAAATCGTCGCCCCCTCCATATCGGCGGGATTGGCGTTGATAATGGCGTTCTGTTCGGCATGCACGGCCACGCAGAGCTCGTAGTTCTGCCCCTTGGGCACATGCAGGCGCTCACGCTCGCAAAGGCCGGTATCGATGCAGTTGGCCTCACCGCGCGGCGCACCGTTGTAGCCCGTACTCACGATGATGCGGTCCTTGACGATGATGGCACCATAGCGGCGGCGCAGGCAGGTGGCCCGCCGCCCTACGGCCTTGGCTATATCGAGAAAATACTCCGTCCAGTCGGGACGCGTCTGTTTAGCTCTAGTCATGTTGCTGTCTCCTTTGCGCAAGGTAATGCTTAGCGGCGCGGGGCCAGTTTAACGGGCACCGCTGGCAGGTCCGCGGCCAGCTGCCCCAGCGCTTGTATATAGCGGCGGCCCAAAATCACAGCCGCAAAATCATCTACCGGCACCGGCGGCACTTGCAGGCCTAAAGGTATGAGGCGGTGCCAGCCCCGGGGCGGATGCGCCTGCCAGTAATAGGCACGGGCGAGCTCGGTGGTGCGGAACTCATCGCGAATCTCGATCTGCAACTCGGGCAACGCTTTATGCAAAGCGGCAGCCGCCTTTTTACTCGTCGTGCCGTTGCCCGACACCAGCAACGTAAAGCCATACTGCTCCTGCAAAGCGATGACCTGTGCCTCCAGCGTGTCCGTCGCGATGACCTGCTGCCAAAGCGTATGCCCATCAGCCTGCAGCACCGCAAGACCACATTTATACCGCCCTGGGTCAAGCGCCGCTATCGTTGTCATATTATCACCTGTCTTATCGTTACGTGGCTATGCTCCCAGCACAACCATGTATAGCATAGCACAACCTAAAGCACTTTGCTGTAAAATTTTCAACAAAAAAGCCCCCGCAGGGGCTTAGGTAATCACTATGCTCAGGCCAAAATTATTGGCCGTTTGCGAGTACTTCCATCTTGATTTTGAGGCGCAAGGGCCCCAGTGCGTCCGTGTTGTCACGGGCATAAGCCGAGAGGACGACATCGCCGCGCACCGGTGTGAGGGCCTTCACAATGTCGTAGAACTGCGCGCCCTCCATGACGCCTACGGCCCCGTTGAGCGGGTCGGCGAGGATACCACGCTGGAGCGCCGCAAAGTTCACATCACGCAGGAAGGACATGACTGCCTGCTCTGCTTCACCGCCCTGCTTGCCCTGAAGCGTATAACGGCGTGCGAGAATGAACTCGTTGGCCTGATAAATGACATTGTTGTCGTAGAGCTCAAGCGAGGCACGTACCTCCTCCCCCCGGATGAGGTTGCCCGCCGCCGTCACACGCACCACCATATCCTTGGGGCTTTTGGCAATCGTCGCCACCGCGCCATCATACTCTGGTTTATAAATCCAGATGTTCTGGTCGGTGGTGTTCTGCCCTACGCGCGCCGAAATGTTGCGGCTGGCAAGCTGCATGAGCGTCTCCATCTGCTGACGCACAGCCGCCTCGCTCTGGTTGCCACGGATAACGCCGCTCGCGAGAATCTCTCCGGCTCTAAAAACGATATCGCCCTCGCGCATCGTGATGAGGCCATTGCGCAGTTCATCCGTGCGCTTGCCCAAAGCCGCATTGACCTCGGCCAACACATTATTGCGCTCGTTGAGCTGCTGGTTGCCCGCCTGCAACGTGGCATTCTGCGAGGTCAGCAAACTATTCTGGCTGCCCAGGCGCTCGTTATCAGCCATGAGGCCGGAGTTGCGCTCGTTGAGGGCATCATTAGCCAGCTGAAGCAGGCGGTTCCCCTCCTGCAGACGCTGGGACTCTGCCAGGAGCTCATCCTGCTGGGACTGCAAACGCCCCACCTCATCCTTGGATTGCTGCAAAGCCGCATCCGTAGCCGCCTGCTCACTCTGTGCCTCCGCCAGTTCCTGCGAAGCCGTGGTGAGCCGCTGCTGCGTCTCCTGCATGTTCTGATGCAGCCGTTCCATGCCAAAGAGCGCTGTGCGCACGTTTTGCGAGACGGCCGCCATGACCCCCAGCGTCAAGGTCGTGATACAGATACCCGTGAAAATCGTAATGACAATCGACGTATGACGAGGCCGCAAGCCAAAGATAGACATGCGTTTCTTACCGATTTTCGTGCCGAGACGGTCACCGATAAAGGCTATCGCACCGCCCGTAATAATCAGCACGACAATCAGCATGACGCCATATAACATGGTCTCGACCTCCCCTCATACCAATACTAAGAGAATGTTCCCGCTCAACGCGAAGCCTGCCTGATGAGGAAAAAGCCCGCCACCAGACCGATAATATTAGGAATCCACACGGCCAGGAATGGTGCCATGATACCACCGCGCGCCAGCGCGTTGCCCATTGTCATCAGCGCGTAATAGATAAAGATAATGACGATACTCATCGCGAAGCCCGCCGAGGAACTGTTGCGCGTCGGCTGCAAGCCCAACGGCACACCTATCAGCGCGAAGATGAGACTGGCCATCGGTACGCTCACGCGCTGGTAGAGCTCGGCCTCCAATTTGTTCGTGTCCACATACTGCGACTTCATGATGTTGATTTCTGCACGCAGTTCCTTCATCGTGAGCTCTTCGGGGTCTTTTTGCTCGCGCACAATCTGCTTCGGATTGGCCGATACCGGCAACTGCTGCTGCTCAAAGCGCACGCTGTGCTCACTCTGCCCTTCCTGCTCGGCGATATCGTAAATCATGCCCTCGTGCATCGTCCAGATGGCGCCGTTCCAGTCGGCATAGTTCGCGTTCTCGACGTGCCGTACCTTGCCCTCGGCATCGAAATCCTGCATCGTGATGCCCTGCAAGGTCTGACTGTCGGCATCGTAGTAACGGGCATAGACGAGGCGCTGCATCGCCCCGTCCTTGATTTCCTTGAGGATGATATGCTCCTGTGACTTCGCGCCGGCATTGTTCTCGATTTCGTAGTAGAGCACATTACGGTAGGCTGTATTCGCCCACGGCACCACATACTCATTAAAGGCCACGGCACCGATACTCACGATAAAACCCAGCACCAGGGCGGGCATCGCAATGCGGCTGAAACTGATACCACAGGATTTCATCGCCGTAATCTCCGAATTACCGGAGAGGCGCCCGAACGTCATCAATGACGCGAGCAGCATGGACATGGGGAAAGTCCAAATCACGACTTTAGGCAAGCCCAGCACGAAAATCTTGGCCACAGATTGCAGCGAAGCACCGTAGTCCGTGATATACTTGGCAATCTTAAAAAGCGTCCCCGAACCGATAAAGACGGCAGAAAAGGCACAAATGCCAAACACGAAGGTGATGAGCACTTCGCGGAAAATGTATTTGTCCAGAATGCGGATACGCATGTCTTCCCCCTGCTCAAAGCGTGAATTTATCGCCCAGATAGAACTTGCGCGCTACCGGACTGTTGGCGATGGTCTGGCTGTCACCCTCGACGAGGATTTTGCCATTGTTCAAAATATAGGCGCGGTCAACGATGGAGAGCGTCTCGCGTACGTTGTGGTCGGTGATGAGAATGCCCATGCCCCGTTGGCGCAAATACTGTACGATTTCCTGGATATCGGCCACGGCCAGCGGGTCGACGCCCGCGAACGGCTCATCGAGCAGGATGAACTCCGGCTCGAGGGCGAGACAGCGCGCAATCTCCACGCGGCGGCGCTCACCGCCCGAGAGCTCCGTACCCTTGCGCTCCACCACATGACCGATGCGGAACTCCTCGATGAGCTCCTGATATTTATTCTGCTGCTCAGCGGGTGAAAGCTTCGTCGTCTCGAGAATAGCCATGATATTTTCCTTGACCGTTAGCTTGCGGAAAATGGAGGCCTCCTGCGTGAGGTAACTGATACCGAGCGCGGCGCGGTGGTTCATGGGCTGGTCGGTGATATCGATATCCGAGAGGAACACCTGCCCCGACGTCGGATGCTCGAGTCCCACAATCATGTAAAAGGTCGTGGTCTTTCCCGCGCCGTTAGGGCCGAGCAGGCCCACGATTTCCCCTTTGTTGACGCGCAGAGAGACGCGGTCTACTACCGTGCGCTTCTTGAATGTCTTGACTAGATTCTTCGCTTCAATATGCACTGCCGTGCCCCTCCAAAAATTTTACTTTTATTGTACCTTAGCCGTGCCGTCCTGCGCAAGGTAAATCGTCAGGCGCTGGCTGTGCATGGTATTGTTGTCCTGCACGGCCCAGGCGTTACCAGTCAAAATGGCCTTGCCCTCACCCTGACCGTAGTAATCGAACTGGTCACCGCCTGCCTCCAGGTTACGCGGCGGGCTCACGATATGCGCATTGCCCGTGCCGATATAGTGGGCATCGTTGAGCCAGCCCTGTAAATGGTCAGCCGTAAACGTACCCTCGCTGCTGGTGAGCGTGCCGCCCTGCGCCATCGTCACATACTGCTGTGCCGTCTCATAATCCACCAACGGACCTGCGAACGCGCGGTCTCCCTGCGTGCCCTGCACATCGCCCTCAGCGATAAAATGCGTGTTGCCATCGACATTGAGCGTTGCACAGGTCAGGCGCATGTCAGCTTTCTCAGCAATAACGCCGCCAGTCACCTGGCCCTGCTGCGTCTTAGCATTGTACGTGGCTTTAGCTCCCGCAATGCGGCTGCCATCCTGCTTCATGAGTACGTTGCCCGTGGCCGTAATCTCGCCCGTCTGCATATCATACTCCACTGTATCTGCATCCAGCGAGGCAGGTGCTCCTGCCGCATAGAGCGTGCCCATCGTGAGTGCCGCCGCCAGCGCCGTCGCCAAAGCTACCTTCTTGCCCTGCCACTTCATCTATAATCACTCCTAACTCTTCACTCTCAATACTGTAAAAAGGATGTCAGGCTCGCCTGCCGGCGACCTGACTAAGCGACTCTCTGCTTATTCTTTCTGGATATGCGCATGGCCAGTGAGTGTAAACCGTGTGCCGTCCTCATTCGTGGCCAGATGGTCGCCCGTCGCCTGCATGTCGCCCTTCGTGATGTAGAGCGGTCCCTCGATAGTGAACTGCTTAAAACCATTCGTGCTCGCGATGCTCGCGCCCTGCGCCTGCATGTCATCGCGGGCCACATAGGCATCGCCCTGGGCCGTGAGGGTCTCCGTAGCCGACGTCCAGAGCAGTTGTTCACTCTTGAGGCTCGCACCGTCACTGGTCGTGATGGCGAGGCCGTCCTCGATAGTCACATCGCGGCTCTCGGCATCATAGTGGCCCTTGGCCGCCTGTACGTCCACAACGCGGCCATCTGCCGCATAGAAATGGCCTGTGACCCCTGTGAGCGTAGCGCTCTTCGTGTCCAAATCCATCTCGATATGCTCGGCCGTGAGTTCCCAGATTTTATGGCCGTCTTTTTCCTCACTGATGGTGTTGCCATCATAGGTCATGACGCGCTTGGCAGCCTCGTTCTGGGTCTGCTCCGTGCCCTGCGGTATAGTCTGCACCGTCCAGACGACGAGTGCGAGGAACAGGACGGCAACTATGCCAGCGAGGATTTTGGCTTTCGTGCTCATGGCCGGTTCTCCTCCTCAATGACCGTATGGTGCTTGCCCGTCTTCTGCTCCTCGGGCTTCGTATTCCAGCGCTTCTGGAACCAGAGCCACTGCGTGGGGTTCTCGCGGATGACCTGCTCGACGATTTTCGTCATGCGCGCGGTGAACGTGAACAAATCTTTATCCGCATCACCAGTGTCCTCGTAGGGCACCGGGTCCATAATGACGACTTTGTGCTTACCACTCGGCTGCCGCAGGATAAAGGCCGGCACGACGGGGCTGTGGAACTTACGGGCAAAAACGGCCGGCCCCATCGGCGTCGAGGCGACCTTGCCGAGGAAAGGCAGGAACGCGCCCCCCGGACCCGCATCCTGGTCGACGAGGAAGCCGAGAATTTTGCCTTTTTTCAGTGCCCGCGCCGCCGCCAGCAGCTCGCTCGTGCCCCGCGAGAAAATCTCCACATGAATCGTGGCCCGCAGGTCATCAAGCGCCTGCGTGTACTGAATGTTCGGCTGGGGCTTCGCGATAGCCGTAACGGGCAGACCGTTCAGTGTGAACGAGGCCGAGAGCCACTCCCAGGTACCGATATGCCCCGTGAGGATGACTACACCGTGTTTTTCGGCCAGGGCTTTTTTCAGCGTGTCGAGATTTTCCACATCCACATATTGGCGGAAATTCCGCTCGTTGAGATGTGGCATATAGAGTATTTCCAGCATGTTGCGCGCCAAATTGATAAAGGAGAGACGCACCGTATGCCGCGCTGTGGCCTCATCCATGTTGAGCGCCATCATCATCTGACTTACTGCCCGCTCACGCTCTTTTTTCACCAACAGGTTGTAGAGATTGCCTAGCACCCAGCCCGCCCCCATGAGCAGGCGATAGGGCGTATGGCAGACGAGCCAGCTGAACGCCATCAAGGATTTATAAACCATCTTGCTTCTTTCCTTCCGACTGACAACCTTTATTGGGCCAGGCCCTGCACCTCCGCCTGCGGCGTGGCGCAATAATACTGCGCGATGAGCGGTTCCCACTTGCCCTGCACCTTGAGGATAAATTCCAAGATTTCGCGTACGGCACCGTGCCCGCCTTCATGACTGGACACGGCCTGTGCGAGGCGCCGCACCTCAGGTGAGGCATCGGCCGGTGCCGCCGTGAACCCCACCTGTACCATGACTGGCAAATCGATGAGGTCGTCACCTAGATAAGCAATCTGCTCATCCTCCAGACCAAGCTTAGCTTTGAGCTGCTGATAGGCCGCCCGTTTATCCATCTGCCCCTGCATAACGTGGTTGATATGAAGCTCCTGCGCGCGGCAGGCGACCTGGGGTGACTGGCGCCCCGTGATGATGGCCGTCTCCAGCCCCGCCAGCTGGGCGAGCGTTACCCCGAGGCCATCTTTCGCGTTAAAGGCTTTGTAGAGTTCCCCCGCTGCACCGATATAGATGCCGCCATCTGTGAGCACACCATCCACATCGAAAATCACCAGTTTGACCTGGCGCGCATTCTCCACCGCTGTAGCCGCTAGTTCCATCTTACACTACTCCCTGACGCAGTAAATCCGTCAAATGTACCATACCGACGGGATGTGCGTCCGCATCAATCACCGGCAGTACCGTGATAGGGCGTGGCTTGTGCTGTTCCATGACATGCAGAGCCTGCGCGGCCATTTTCTCCGGCGCAATCGTGAGCGGCTCTTTGAACATGATGCTCTCCACCGGCTCGTCGAGGAAGTTGTTATCCTGCGCCAATGCGCGGCGGATAATGCCATCGGTGATGAGACCGAGGAACTTGCCCGCGTCGTCGATGACCGAGGCGGCCCCCAGCCCCTTGTCCGTCATCACGAACAGAGCGTCTTTAGCCGTCTTGCCCTGATGAATAAGCGGGTTGTCCTCGCCCGTGTGCATGACATTTTTCACTGTGAGCAGCAGACGGCGGCCCAGAGCTCCGCCCGGATGGAACAGCGCGAAATCCGCACTTGTGAAGTTACGCACGGACATCAGCGCCATCGCGATCGCATCGCCCATCGCGAGCGTCGCCGTCGTGCTGGCCGTCGGCGCGAGTCCGAGCGGGCAGGCCTCGCGCTCCACGCCCGTATCGATAAAGTAATCACAGAATTTACCAAGCTGCGAATCGCGCCGCCCGCTCATGGCGATAATGCCCGCACCGATACGACGGATAATCGGCAAGATTTTCACAATCTCCGAGGACTCGCCGCTGTTGGAAATGGCGATGACGATATCATCCTCCGTCACCATGCCGAGGTCGCCGTGAAACGCCTCGGCGGGGTGCATGAAGAAGGACGGCGTGCCCGTGCTCGCGAGCGTGGCCGCGATTTTGCGGCCGATGTGGCCCGACTTGCCCATGCCCGTGACAATCACGCGCGCCTTGCAGGCCAAAATAGCCTGCACCGCACTGACGAACTCGGCATCGACGCGCTCCTTGAGCTTCAGCACGGCCTCGGCCTCAATTTGCAGCGTTTCCAGCGCTTTTTCCTTGATTAAAGCATTATCTCCCATGAAAACATTTTCTCCTAATCTGGCTGTTCTTTCCCTCAAAGTCCAGTTATTACATTTTCTTGCGCACTATCTCGTGGATGGCCAGCGCATCCGTGAGCAGCGCCTCCAGCTTGTCGAGATAGACCATGTTAGCGCCGTCGGAGAGTGCCTCCTCAGGGTTGTCATGCACCTCGAGGAACAGTGCGTCCACGCCTGCGCCCACGGCGGCACGTACGAGATACTCGACGTACTCGCGGTTGCCCGAAGAGGTCGTGCCGCCAGCGCCTGGCAGCTGCACGCTGTGCGTGCCGTCAAAGACCACGGGATAGCCGAACTGGCGCATGATGGGCAGGCTGCGCATATCGACGACGAGGTTGTGATAGCCGAACGAGGCACCGCGCTCCGTCAACATGAGCTGTTCGCAGCCGCTGGCATGCAACTTGTCCACCACATTGCGCATATCATCAGGGGCAAGAAACTGCCCCTTTTTGACGTTGACGACCTTGCCCGTCTGGGCGGCGGCATGCAGCAGGTCCGTCTGACGGCAGAGGAAGGCCGGAATTTGCAAAATATCGGCCACCTCGGCGGCCTTAGCCGCCTGCCAGGGCTCATGAATATCCGTCACAATGGGCACCTGCAGCTCAGCTTTGATGCGTTGCAGGATTTTCAGCCCCTCCTCAATGCCGGGACCGCGAAAACTGTGATAGGACGAACGGTTAGCTTTATCAAAAGAAGCCTTGAACACATAGGGTATGCCCAAACGACCGCAAATCTCCTTGATGGTTTTGCCGATATACAGGCTGCGCTCATACCCTTCCAGCACACAGGGCCCCGCCAGCAAGGCCAAAGGGCCGCCGTCCCCGATTGTGAAGTTGCCTACCTTGACTGTTGCCATGATGATTGCCACCTTTCTCCAACTTGCTCTCTATCCTCTATGTATTATACCCGATAACGCCCCGCTATGGGCAAAATTATCACTGCTGGGCATAGATGGCCCGCACTTTTGCCAAGTCTTCCGCCGTGTCCACGCCCACGAAGTGTGCTTTGGTCTCGATAACCTTGATACGGTAGCCGTTCTCCAGCGCCCGCAACTGCTCCAGACTCTCGGCCTGTTCCAGCGGCGTGGTCGCCATCTGCGCGTACTGGAGCAGAAAATCCCGCTTGTAGGCGTAGATGCCGATATGCTTGTAGACGGGCGTGCCCGCATGACGCGGGTAGGGCAGCAAAGAACGTGAAAAGTAGAGTGCATAGCCGTTTTTATCCGTCACAACCTTCACGTTGTTCGGATTTTGCTGCTCTGCCTCATCGGTGATTTCCGTCTTGACCGTAGCCATCGCGAGCTCGGCGTCATCGTCAAAGGCCGCCGCCAGCGCATCGATGAGCGACGGCTCGATGAGGGGCTCATCACCCTGTACGTTGATGATGAGGTCCGCCTCGGGATGTGCCGCCGCCACCTCGGCCAAGCGGTCCGTGCCCGTGGGATGGTCGGCCCGCGTGAGCATAGCCTCACCGCCCGCCTGCTCGACAGCCTGCAAAATGCGCTGGTCGTCAGTAGCCACGATGGTCTCGGCCACGCGCTGAGCCTGGCTCGCACGCTCGTAGACGCGTACGACCATCGGTTTACCCGCAATATCTTTTAACGGTTTGCCCGGCAGACGCGTTGAAGCGTAGCGTGCCGGAATCACACAAAGTACCCGCATATTTTCTTTCCTTTCTTACGGCTGCTTGGGTTCGCGTCCGATTTTCTCGGACAACTCCTGCCGCAGCATCTGCTGGAACGCCGCGCCCCCCTGCGTAAAGGTAACCTCCACGCAAATGACATAAACGGGAATATTCCACCGCGCGCGGATGACCTCGGCGGGGATTTTCACGGCATCTTTCTCCGTGATGACGATAGCCTCGGCCCCCATGTTCTCGGCCTGCTCCAGGATATCCTGCATCTCGAGCATCGTATAGTCGTGATGGTCAGGATAGCGCAGGCTCTCAATAATCACGGCCCCGAGGTCGGAGAGCGTCTGCTCAAACGAAGCGGGGTTGCCGATGGCCGAGACAGCTACGATATGCCGCCCCTTTATTTCCGCCACATCGATACCCTCACCCGCGATGTCGCGGTACCACTCCTGAATGGGGATAAAGCAGCGCGGCTGATGCACGGATTCGAGAATGTGCGCGCGGGGATTATAGCGCTGCACCGTCTGGCGGATATAGTCACAGGAGCCTGCCGCCGCCTGGTCAACCTTCGTCATGAGGCAGACATCCGCGCGGCTGATATGCGAAATGGGCTCGCGCAGCGTGCCACGCGGCAGGATATAACCGTTGCCGAAAACATTGACCGCATCGACCAGCAGAATATCGAGGTCCCGGCGCAGCTGCCAGTGCTGGTAACCATCATCGAGAATAGCTACCTCTGCGCCGAAATGCTCAATGGCATAACGTCCCGTCTTCACGCGTTCGGCGCCAATCAGCACCGGCACATCCGGCAGATGCTTCGCGAGCATGTAGGCTTCATCGCCCGCCTCCGCCGCATCCATATAGAGCTTCTTGCCATCGGAGACGATACCGACCTCACCGTGCCATTTGGCGCGGTAGCCGCGGTTCAGGATAACTACCCGGTAGCCCATATCGCGGATGGCCCGCGCGAGGCGCTGGGCCGTCGGGGTCTTGCCCGTACCGCCCACGGTCACGTTACCGAGTGAGATAACGAAGCAGTCCAGCGACTGCCGCTTGAAGACGCCGACACGGTAGCCTGCCAGCTTGAAGTTCACCAGCCCCGCATAGATAAAGGAGAAGATGTGCAGTATCAGCAGCACGCAGTTGAGAAAAATACCGTCGACCTCTTTAGCATGTACGAGGTCGATGAAATAAGTCTGCAAATTGGCGATTTTCTGCGTAGAACGCACCCGGCGCGTCTCTTCCTCGCTCTCGTAAGCCGCGAGCATATCCCTAAGCAAAATCGCCGACTTGCGCGAAGCGCCCTTGTTCTCCTTGACGATAGCCAGCGTGACCTGTTCCATGCGCTGCCGTTCCGCGGGGTCATCAAAGAGGTGCACGACCTCACGGGTCAGCTCCTTGCCGTTCTGCACGGTGATGACCGCATCGCGGTTTTTAAAGAGCGCATGCGTGTCCTTGAAGTTGAACATGTAGTGGCCGACGATGATAGCCTTGCCATGCGCGGCCGGCTCCAGGATATTGTGCCCGCCGTGCGCGATGAGACTGCCGCCCACGTAAATAACATCGCCGATGCTGTAGACCTTGCCCAGTTCGCCGATGGTGTCGAGAATCACGATATCCTCATCCTGCCCCGGCCGCTGTTGCAGCTCCGTGCGGCAGGCCACCGTAAAGCCCGCCTTTTTGCAAAGGTGCACGACTTCGGTCGTACGCAGCAGCTCACGCGGTGCGATGACGAGGCGGGCCTGCGGATGTTTCTCCCGCACGGCACGGAACGCATTCAGCACGTATTCCTCCTCGCCGCGATGCGTCGACCCCGCAAGGAAAATGCCATCGTTCTGCTCGAGCCCCATCTCGCGGATAATCTGCTGCTTTTCCTCAGGGCTCACATCCGTATAGGTCTGGTCGAACTTCGTGTTGCCCGTAATCGTCACCAGCGCCGGGTCCGCCCCGAGACGCTTGATGTAGTCCGCATCGATGGCCGACTGCATGGCAAAGAGTTTCACCGTGCCGAGCATGTCGCGCAGAATGCTATGCAGATGTTTGTACTGCTTCACACTGCGGTCGCTGATACGGCCGTTGACCATCATCACGGGGATGCGCAGGCGGCGTGCCGTCTTGAGGAAGTTCGGCCAGAGCTCCGTCTCCACGGGCAGGAACACACGCGGGCGGATGCGCCGGAGCACATGCGCCGCCAAAAAGGGCAGGTCGAGCGGAAAATAGATAATCGAGTCCGCATCCTTGATAATGCGGTTCGCCATCTCGTAGCCGCTCGTCGTCACCACGGAGACGAGGATAGGACTGTGCGGGAACTCCTTGCGGAACTCTTTGATTAGCGGGCTCGTGGCGACGATTTCGCCCACAGAGGCCGCGTGCACCCAGATGCACTCCTTTTTCTCGACCTTGTCCAAAGCGTGCTCGGGAAAAAAGCCCAAACTCTGCCGAATGCGCTCGACAAACCCCTTCTCGCGCACCGAACGCACGAGAAAAACGGGAATGATGAGGAAGACAACCAGTATGGCTGCAAGATTATACAGTAACTGCATGTCATTCCTCCTTATCTGTTACAGCTGGACTTTTCTTGAACTGGATATTGTACAAGGTACTGTAGAGGCCGCCCTTGGCCAGCAGTTCCTCATGTGTGCCATGCTCCTCGATATGGCCGTGGTCGATGACGTAAATCTGGTCGGCGTTGAACACCGTCGAGAGGCGGTGCGCAATCACGAACGAGGTGCGGCCCACCATGAGCTGGTCGAGTGCCGCCTGTACGATTTTCTCACTCTCCGTGTCGAGAGCCGAGGTAGCCTCGTCGAGGATGAGCACACGCGGATTTTTCAAAATAGCGCGGGCAATCGCCATGCGCTGACGCTGACCGCCCGAGAGGTTCATGCCGCGCTCGCCCACCTGCGTGTCATAGCCCTGCGGCAGCTCGCGGATAAAACCGTCGGCATTGGCCGCCTGCGCCGCCGCCACGACTTCCTCATCGGTCGCGTCGAGCCGGCCATAGCGGATATTCTCGCGGATACTCGTCGAGAACAGCATGGTCTCCTGCGGCACAATGCCTATCTGCTCGCGCAGAGAATCGAGCGTCACATCACGCACATCATGTCCATCGATTTTAATACTGCCGCCCGTCACATCATAGAAACGCGGAATGAGGTTGGCAATCGTCGACTTGCCCGCACCGCTGGGGCCGACAAAAGCAATCATCTGCCCTGGCTGGGCCTCGAGGTTCATATCGGTGAGTGCGGGCACGCCTGGTTTGTAGGCAAAGTCCACATGCTCGACCACCACATGCCCCTTGACCGGGGGCAGTGGCTCTGCCGTTGCTTTATCTTTGATGGTTTCCGGCAGGTCAATAACCGCAAACACGCGGTCGACGGCAGCCATCGCACGCTGGAGATTGCCATAGACGCGGGAGAGCCGCTTGACGGGGTTCGCGAGGTTGACGGCATAGGTGAGGAACGCGATGAGTGCGCCCGCTGTGAGCACGCCGTTGATGACCTCGTAGCCGCCGAACCAGAGAATAACCGCCACAGAAATCGCCGCGAGGAACTCCACCGACGGCGTGAGCAGGCTCGTGAGCTGCACATTTTTCATGGCTGCCTGAAAGTTCAACTCGTTCTGCCGGCAGAAACGGTCAATCTCGTATTTCTGCCGCACGAAGGATTTCACCACGCGAATGGAGGAAATACTTTCCTGTAACAGCGAGGTGATATCGGCCATGCGCTCCTGGATAACCGTGCCATTGCGCTTGATTTTGCGGCCGAAAATCTTCATGGCCTGCCCAACGAGCGGGATGATGACAAGCGTCAAAATCGAGAGTTTCCAGTCGAGCACAATCATCATCACCAGCGAACCGATGAGAATTGAGCCCTCCGTCACCATCTCGATGAGGTTGTCGACCAGAGCCGACTGGATGGCCGCCACATCGTTCGTGATGTAGCTCATGGTCTCACCCGTCTGATGCTTATCAAAATAAGCCATAGGCATACGCTGGAATTTACGGAACATGACCTCACGCACATCGATGATGACCTTCTGCCCGATGTAGGATACGAGGTAAGACTGCCCGTAATAAAAAATGCCACGCAGGATAAAAACCACCACGATGCCCAGGCAGATGATGTTGAGCATGCCCATATCCTTATCGGTGAGCACCTTATCGACCATATCCTTGATAATCCAAGGCAGATAGAGGTTGGCCGCCGCGGCCATCACAATGCAGACGATGGCAAAGCCCAGTTGCTTGAGATACGGCTTGATATATTGCAGCAGCCGTGTGTAATTCTTCATGTAGGTTCCTCATCATTTCTATATTTACGGCGTGCCGCCGCTAAAATCTTCGTAGCTACGCGGCCCGCCGCCCCCGGCGGGCCGAGACGCTCACAGGCCTCTTGCAGCTTGGCTGTCACGTACGCGTGCTGTGGCTCACCGCGATAGAGCCTAAGCGCCTCTGCCGCAATGCGCTGCGGCTCGACCTCAGCCTGCAGGAGCTCCGGCTGAAACTGTTCGCCGAGCAAAATATTTGGCAAACTGAAATTAGGCACATGCACCAGCAGGCGCCCAATCGCGTAAGATAAAGGCGACAGACGATAGAGCACGACACAGGGCAATCCCCGGAGCGCCGCCTCCATGACCACCGTGCCCGAAGTGGCCAATGCCACATCCGCCAGCCCCATGAGCGCATAACGGTACTTATCCGTCAGCGTAACCGCAACACCCGACGCCGCGATACGGCGCTCTAAATCCGCCCGGTCGATGCCCTCAGCCACGGGCAGGAAGAAGCGCGTTTCCGGCCGCCTTGACTGCATGATTTTTGCTGCGCCCAACATGGCGGGAAGCAGCAATTCTATCTCCTGACGGCGGCTGCCCGGCAGGAGCAGCACCGCATGGTCAGTGGGCGCCAGACCAAAGTACGTTCTGGCCTCCGCCTCGGGGATTTCAGCCTGCACCGTGTCGACCAGCGGATTGCCCACAAAGGAAATCCGCGCCCCCGCCTGCTCATAGACTGGCAACTCGTGCGGGAAAATGGCCACGAACTCATCAGCCAGTTGGGCGCAGTCACGCGCCCGGCCCTTGCGCCAGGCCCAGGCCGAGGGCGGGATATAGGAAAAGACCGGAATGCCCAGCGCCTTCGCCCGTTTAGCCAGCCGCCAGTTAAAATCAGGATAGTCAATGAGCACGAGGAGGTCGGGACGCTCCTGCGCCATAAAGTCCGTCAAGGTATTCAACAAATGCAGGAGGCGGCGCAAATTCTTGATGACCTCCCAGATGCCCATGACGTTATAACTCGTATAGTCCGCCACGAGATGCACACCTTGTTTAGCCATCTCCGGCCCACCGAAACCGATGAGTTCCACCTCGGGCTCCTGTGCCTGCAAAGCCGCCGCGAGCCGTGCCCCGTGTAAATCGCCGGACACTTCACCGGCCGACAGCATGATTTTCATGCCCGTCCTCCTCTATGCCGCCTTGACGGCATGTCATAAATACTATTTTAGCATAGACGCGTTATTTAGCCTAGTAAATAGACGTGAAAAAGACGCGAGCCACGCTCTCGCGTCAGAGAGGCAGTCGCGTCTGAAAATTGCTTACATAGCCACGATAGCGATATTGTGTGCTTCCGCCAAAGCGATGACCTTATCCCTATCCACGAGCAAGGTCTTATCAGCCTCAATGGCAATAGCCGACGCCTGCACATCCACCATCGACTGCAACGTCTGCAGGCCGATGGTCGGCACATCGAAACGGTTATCCTGCTGCGGCTTAGCCACTTTCGCCACGACCGCGCCGCCGCGCGCCAGTTCACCGCCGCGGCGGATGCAGGCATCCGTACCCTCGATGGCCTCGAGCGCCATGACCGCCTTGTTTTTCACTACGACCGTCTGGCCAATATCCAGCCGCCCGAGCTCGCGTGCCACCACGAAGCCGAACTCCATATCTGCCCGTTCCGCTTCCGTCGGCTCGCGTTTGGTCAACGTGCCATGATGCGGCATGAGCTTGTGCAGCAAAGCCGTCTGGTCAAACGCCTGCACACCGATTTTCGCCAGCTCGCGCACGAACATCATCATGATGGTGTCGTCTTTGCGGTCGGGCAGGCTCATGATGAGCTGGAGCGTTTGTGCATCGGGTTGTACTTTCCCCGAAAAGAGCAGTTCCTTCGTCACCTTGCCCAGCATCGTAACTTTTTTGATCTCGTGCTGCTGCAAATACTGCAAAATCTCGCCGAGATGCGCGATACTGATGGCCTGATAATCCGCTACGCAGGAGGCCAGCTCCGGATCCGTCTCTGACAGAAGGCCCACCGCATAAACCTCAAAGCCCATGCGGGTCGCCACTTTAGCACATTCTACGGGCAAACGGCCCGCGCCAGCTAATAACCCTACTCTTTCCATGCAACAACCCCCGTTGATTTATTCCGCCTCGTGGCGCACGCGGCAGATACCGCGCTCTGCGTTGCGCAGGAACCGCAACACGTGATCCACCTCATCACAAGCGCCGATCTCCTGCTCAATTACCGCAATCGCCTGAGGCAGAGACAGCCCCGAACGATAGAGGATGCGGTAGGCCTGCTTGATGCGGCGGCGCGACTCAGGCGCGATGCCTGCACGCGAGATACCCACCGTATTGAGTCCTACGGCCTTGGCGGGACGGCCATCGACAATCGTGTAGGGTACAACATCCTGCACGAGCTTCGAAGCACCACCGACCATCGCGTTGCGGCCGATTTTCACGAACTGATGCACGCCGGCCATACCGCCGATAACCGCACGATCCTCGACAACTACATGACCGGCAATCATCGCCGCATTACTCATGATGACATTATTGCCCACAACGCAGTTATGTGCCACGTGCGTATAGGCCATGAGCAGGCAGTCGTTGCCGATGCGCGTCTCCTCACCCTCGCCCGTAGCGCGGTGAATCGTCGCACACTCGCGGATGGAGGTACGGTCGCCGATATAAGTGTAGCTCTTCTCACCCTTGAATTTCAAATCCTGCGGCACCTCGCCGATAGAAGCGCCCTGATAAAAATGACAATCCTGACCAATCGTCGTCCAGCCTTTGATGACAACATGCGGCCCTACGATAGTACCATCACCGATGGTCACGTTATCGCCAATCACCGCGAAGGGCTCAATTGTGACGTTATTACCTATATGTGCCTTTGGAGACACGATGGCCGTGGGATGGATGCCCCCGGCGATTTCCTGCTCTGTATTCATCTGCTCCAACTCCTAACTCTCCTATGATTTGCTACCGCCGCCGGGAAATTCTCCTGGCACGGCTGATTGCTTTGCTCTGTCTGCTTTTACTACAATCCCAAATATACTTCCAAAATTCATGTGCAATCTGACAGCAAATCCAGGCGTTTTTCGAGTTGAACAAAGCTTATCTGTGATTAGCTCGCCAATCTAAGCTATTATTGACGATTTTCGTCTCTTTTCAAAGCAAACTTAAAATCGGCCGAAGCGACGAGTTTATCATCGACATAACCATCACAATGCAGCAGGCCGAAATCACCGCGTACGCGCACGAGTTCCGCCTTCGTCACCAGCTGGTCGCCCGGCACCACGGGATGCTTGAACTTCACATGCTCCATGCCGCCAAAGAGGGCAATTTTGCCACGGTTCTCCGCCGGATACAGCATAGCCACACCGCCGACCTGCGCCATCGCCTCGAGGATGAGCACGCCCGGCATAATCGGATGCCCGGGGAAATGGCCGCGGAACTGCGGCTCCATCATCGTAATGTTCTTGATGCCCGTAGCCGACTTGAACGGGTCAATCTCCGTGATGCGGTCCACGAGCAGCATAGGCGGACGATGCGGCAGGATTTTCATGATTTCGTTAATATCAAGTTCCATGATGATTCTCTCCTATATTCTATACATGAGCAGCCGCGATTTGCTTCGCCAACTGCGTGTTCAGCGCATGACCAGAGGCTGCCGCGATAAAGTGACCGCGCATGAGCCCCGCCAGCCGCATATCGCCGATGAGATCGACAATCTTGTGACGCACGAGCTCGTCCGCGAAATGCAGCGGATTGATCCAGCCCTCGTCGTTGTAGATAATCACGTTATCGATACTGCCGCCGAGGCCGAGCCCCATCTGCCGGAGCTGTTCAATTTCCTTTTCGTAGGCAATCGTACGGGCCGGTGCAATCTCGCGCTCATAGGTAGCAGGGTCGATATGGAAATCCTCATACTGGATACCGATGAGCTTGTGCGGATTGACCGAGGTAAAACTCACACGGAAACCATCATAAGGCAAGGCCATGACGAAACGGCCCGTCTTTTCATCATCGACACGGAAAACGCGGTCAATGACCACCTCATGCCGCGCCGCATCCTGCTCCTTGAGCCCTGCCGACTGCAACAGCCGGAAATATGCGAGCGCCGCACCATCGGCGACCGGCGGCTCTTCCGCGTTGAGCTCCACATAGCAGTTATCAATGCGCAGGGCATGCAGGGCACTCATAAAATGTTCAATCGTGAACACCTTACAACCGTTCTCTTCTATCGTCGTGGCCCTGAGCGTCGACGTGACGTTCGCGGCCTGCGCATGTATCTCGGGACGCCCCGGCAAATCCGTGCGCACGATGACGATGCCCGTATCAACCGGTGCGGGGCAGAACCGTGCCTGCACCTCTTGGCCGGAATGCAGCCCGATACCCGTGTAGCTGACTGCCTGCGCCAGGGTAACCTGATGTTGCAACATAATGCCTCCTCTTGTGTGTCTTTCTCTATTTTACAGAACAATCCGTTTTCATGCAAGAGGGATGTGCCGCTCACGGGCGCATGGACTTCCAACGGTCATGCAGCCAGAACCATTCCTCGGGGTAACGGCGGATGTGGGCCTCGATATCATGCGTCAAAAGCTGGCTCGTCTCACGGATATCCGCCTGCTTGTCTTTGGTCTTCGCGGTATAAACGGGGTCGCCGATAATCAGCGTATGCGTGCAGTCTGCATTGCGGTGCATAAAGCAGGGGAAAATCGGCGCACCGCGGAAACGGCTCATCGAGGCCGCCCCCGGCACGCAGTTCGTCGGCTGACCGAAAAAGTCGAGCACAATGCCGTCATGGCGGTTCGTATCCTGGTCCATTATCAGGCCAATGAACCAGCCCTCATCCAGCATGCGGAACATCTCGCGCACGCCCGTCTTGTAGGTGATGTGCATCCCGATGAGCGTGCGGTACTCCATGATAAAACGGTCGGCGCCCGCCGCCTTCTGCTGCATGGCCACGCCCACGAGCGGGATACCATACTGTGCGAACGCACCGCCCATGAGCTCCCAGTTGCCGCTGTGCCCCGTCGCGATGATACCACCTTTGCCCTCACGCATGGCTGCCTGCAATTTCTCCAGGCCCTCTACGTGCACGTACCGCTCGATATGCTGACGCATGACGGGGAACCGCAATACCTCGAAAAACATCGGGCCGAAACGCACGGAACTCGCGCGGGCAATGCGCCAGGCCTCGGCATCACTCACCTTTAGGCAACGCTTGACCTGCGTAAAAGCCAACTGCTTGCGCTTAGCTGGCACGAGCGGCCAAAGGGCCGCCCCAAGCGCACGGCCCAGCGCCTCACACCAGCTGCGGGGCAAATGGCAGCAAAACCAGCTCAAGGCCTTCAGCAAATAATAGGCAGCCATAAAAACACCCTCCTATGCGCCTAACTGCACAAAAAGAAAAAGCCCTCTCCAGCGGAGAAGGCTTTCGTTATCAGCTCATTTCTTCTCATACTGTGCGAGCTGCTTCTCGAGCTTTTTCACTTTCTTGTACATTTCCGGCAAATGCTTCATGGCCGCCTGCATGCGCAACCACTCCGTATGCTGCTGCACCGGGAAACCAGCACCGAACACACCCTCGGGCATGTTGCCGATAATACCGGAACGCGCCGCATAGACCGAGTTCGCCCCGATGTTGATATGGCCCACTGTACCAACCTGACCGCCGAAGGTCACGTTATGCCCCACATTCGTAGAGCCGGAGATACCCGTCTGCGCCACGATGAGGCAGTTCGGGCCAATTTTGCAGTTATGGCCGATATGTACGAGGTTATCCACCTTCGTGCCGTGACCAATCACCGTCGAGCCCATCGCCGCGCGGTCGATACCACCGCCCGCGCCGATTTCCACATCATCTTCGAGCACCACGTTGCCGACCTGCGGCACCTTCGTATGCACGCCGTCCTGCGTCGTGAAGCCGAAGCCGTCCGAACCGATAACCGCGTTGCAGTTGATAATGCAGCGTTTACCCACCTGGCAATGCTCGCGGATGGAGACATTCGCATAGATGAGCGTGTCATCCCCGATTTCCGTATACTGGCCGATGTAAACATGCGGATAGATAGTCACATTGTCACCGATTACCGCATGGTCATCCACGACGGCAAAAGGCATAATCGTCACGTTCTGCCCCAGCTTGACATCCTGACCGATATGCGCCTCGGGGCTCACACCCTGCGGGAAAACGAGTTTGGGCGTGAAATGCGCCAACAGCTTGGCAAAAGCTGCCCGTGGCTCCGCCACATAGAGTGCCGGTTTGGGGAAATCTGCCACCGTCTCGGGCAGCATGACCGCTGCCGCCTGGCATTGTTTAGCCTCGTCGATATGCGGCTCCACGGCAAACGTCAAGTCCTGCGCACCAGCGCCCTCGAGGTTGTCCAGACCGGTAATGACGATATCCCCATCCGCCGCGTTGGCGAGACGTCCGCCGACGAGTTCAGCAATTTCCTGCAAACGCTTTTTCATGTCGTATCCCGTCCTTACTGCAGTTTCTGGATAACGTCATCCGTAACATCCGTAGCGCCCATGATGGCCGTTTTGTTCTCTTTCTCGCTGTCGATGACCGCGTCGAGCTTCTTCTCCTTGGCGATGTCAGCCAGTACCGTATCCAGTTTCTGCTTGACCTGAATCGTATAGGACTGATTGAGGCCCTGGAGTTTACGTTGCGTATCCATCTGGAGCTTCTGGGCATCTTCCTGAGACATATCCGGATTGTCCTTCAGCTTCTGCTCCGCTTCCTGCTGCGTCTGGGTCATCTTCTGGTTGCCCTCGTCGACAATCGCCGTAATCTGCGGGGCTTCCTTCATGACACGGGCACCATCGATATAGCCGATATTGGTCTTGCCGCAACCGCTCATCATGGCTGCCGAAAACAGGGCTGCTGTCATCAGGACAGCGGCTTTTTTGCTCAGTTTCATGTTGCTTTTCTCGCTTCTTTCTCAAATCAGCAGCCGCCTCATCAGAGACTCTGCATTTCTGCTATCATTTCTTCAGTTACATCCGTCGTGTTGACGCCGATAACATCCTCATAGTGTTCCTGATTATCCACCGTAGGTATCACCGTGGGCAGATAACTGCTCACGGGCCGCACCGGCGTCACCAGCATAAGCGTGTAGTGGTACATAATGGCCAGTTTGGCTGCCCGCCCCGCAATATCGTTGAGGATATGCGTCTCAAGCGCGTTGCACTCATCCTGCTTGGCCTGCAATGCCTGCCGCTTGACGAGTTGGTCCTGCAACAGGCGCGAGGCGTCCATCTGCTGGTCCATAGCCGCCGTATCACGGGCCTGCGCCGTCGACTGTTTGGCGAGTTCCTCGCTCTGCTGCCGGGCGCGCGCCTGCTCGGCCGACTGCTGCCAGGCAGCGAATTTCGGGCCCATGACCGACTGCACATAGGCCGTGATTTCCTGCTGCCAGGCCTGATACATCTGCCACTGCCGCTGCCCACGCTCCTGTTTGAGCGCCGTGAGCTGCTGCTCGAGTTCTGCCACATCCTGCGCCGACAGCCGCATCGCCTCGCTATTGTCCAGCTTCAACTGGAGATTCAAAATAGCGTTGCGGTATTCGGCATCGAGCGCATCGCGCCGGGCTGTGTACTCCGCCTCATGCTCCTGCCGGTAACTTTCGCGCAGAGCTTTCTGCTCCCGCGCGAGCTCCGCACGCCCGCCGATAACCGTCTGGGCATTCTTCTGCCACACCGCATCGTTAAAGGGCTGTGCCTCCACCTCCGGTGCCTCGACCGTCAGCTCAGGCGGCTGCTCCGCCTGCAAATCCTCGAGTTCCAGCTCCAGAGCCTGCCGCTCCTCACGCAACTGCGAGAGCTCGGCATAACGCGGATGTGCGGCCATAACTTGACGCAAATCTAAAAGTGCCACCTCGGCGGCCTCCGTCGACGCAGGAGCCGGCTGGGGCGTGAGGAACTTATGCGTAAGCCAGCCGCCACAGGCCATGAGGGCCACGGCCGCGAGCACACCTGCGAGCAGGTGCCGTCGGCGCTTAGACGCGGTGGCAGCAGTTTCCGCTGCCGGTTGCTCCGCCATCGCCACACCTCCCCGCTAGCATAACGCCCCTACACGAAAGCAGTACCGAGCGCACTAGGCGGCCCGGTACTGCTGTAAGGCAAAAATTACTTCGAGAGCTTGCTGACCACGTCCTGCGTGATATCCGTGCCGCCGTAGACGACGGTATCTTTCAGGAGCACGACCGTCAGGCCTTTAGCCTGCGCAACCGTCTTGACTTTCTCTTCGACGTCCTTCTCAATCGGATCCGTCAGCTCCTGCTGTTTCTGCTGGAGGCGCTGCATCGTCTGCTGATAGTAGTCGTTCTTTTCCTGATCGTTCATGTTCTTGGATTTCTCCTCGAACTCTTTCTGAGCGTCAGCGGCTGCTTTCTGCATCTCGGACTGCATGCTCTGGGTCTGCGGATGCTGGCTGTAGACCTGGCGCATATCGACGACGCCCACATTGGAGCTGGCCGCCGAAGCGATGCCGGAACCGGACTGCGTCAGGGCCAGAGCCACGACGGAACCCACGAACACGAGGGCGATGAGGACGCTGACGATTTTTACCGTCTTTTTCTGTAACTGTACCATTTTGTTTCTTTACTCCTTTTCCCCTAATGGGTGTATGAATAGAGTGAAATACTTATAAATCAAAGCATTCTCATTATAACAAAGTCTCTAGGGCACTTCAAGCAAATTTGTGCGTTATTTTACTGTAACAGTGACTAAAAGTTGCCAATCAACCGCAGCCAGTTGTCGTCACGGTCTTTGAGCAGTTCGAGGCTGAGGAAGTCGTGCAGTTTATAGCCCACCGCGGCCTCACCCGTGCTGTCCAGGCAACGGTACTCATAACGCAGCCACCAGCGCGGCAGGATTTGCTGCCGTGCAGCAAAGAGGAACCGCTTGCCGCGCATGTCATAGCGTACATCGGCCGTCCCCTTGCTGGAGAGCCAATGCCGCCACCCCAGCTGCCAATCCCAGTCCACATCCTGCGGGTAGATATCGCAGAGCGCGAAAAACTCATCCTGCTGCGAAAGCATACTACCCGCGTGCAGGCGGAACATGAGGTCATGGTCGCTGTTGTCACTGCGCCCCGTATCGAGCCACCCCGTAAGGCGCAGGCGGAAATCCCGTGTATCGGAGCGGCTCATCACGCCCAGACGCTCGCCCGGCGTCAAATGTACCTGGGTCCGCAGATGAATCTGCCGCGCATCAGGGAGCGCATCGAGCGTCTCGGCGAGCATCGCCTCGAAGCCCCGCTGGTGCCGTGCCACAAAGGCCACAGGCACGCCCACGAGCATATCCGCCCGTTGCTGCATGCGGTCGCGATGGCTGAGCAAGGTAAAGTTCGGGATGGTATCCGAACGCATGGATAAATCTATCGTGCGCACAACGGGCAGGCGCGGAAACACCGTGAGCTTAATCAGCATGCTGCCATCTGCCTGCGGTACGAGGTCGAAATCCCCACGGAACTCTGGCAAATGGCTGGCGAGATAAGCATTTAACTGCCGCTTCAAAATACCGTTTGTCCAATCGGTCGCCGCCACGGGCAGGCCCTGCAAAGACGCACGGAACACCTCATCCACCGCCGACAAGTCCTGACGTACGAGCTGTTCCACGGCCGGGGGCATGCCCTCGACCTGCGTCTCCACCTGCACGGTGTCAATGACATCCGACCACGGCAGTAAGGCTACCTGCACCGTAGCCGTGCCCGTAGCGTCTGCTGTCACCTGCACCTGCTGCACGGTGTAGCCCACGAGCAGCTTGTCAAAAATCTCGCGGATGAGCGCCGCCTCCTGCGGGTATGCCGCCCGCACGGGATGGCCGAGCAGCACCTGCTCGCTGAGCACGCGCACGCTTTCCTGCATACGCTGCTGCACAAGCGGAGGCAGCTGCTGTCCTGTCACCGTGCTCGTAACCGACGTGAGGCGAGCCGCAGCTCCTGCTGCCGCCGGCAGGCAGAAGAACAGGAGCGCTGCCAAAATCAGGCAGGCCCGCCGTTTGCGGGCAGACATGCTTAGAAGCTGCCGCCCACCGTGAAGTGGACACGTCCGCCCTGGTCACCACGACCATAATCGAGGCGCAACGGACCGACCGGCGTATTCAGTGAGAGGCCGATACCAATGCTGCCGTGGATATCATCCACGTTCGGCTGATAGTCATCCGACCACGCACTGCCCCAATCCGTAAAGATGGCACCCTGCACCTTCGAGACAATCGGGAAACGGTACTCGACCGTAGCGAGGAACATGCGCGTGCCACGGAACTGCTCGTCGCGGTAGCCGCGCAGGCTGTTCTGACCACCGATGCGGAAGCGGCTGTACTCAGAAATATGGCCGTGGCTGGCGCCGAGCTGGCCACGCGTTGCGATGACCTGCGCATGACCGACCTTGAAGTAACGCTGATCCTCGATATCAAATTTCTGATAATCGAAATCACCGCCGAGACCGGCAAACTCACCCGAAAGACTGATGCGGCCGCCCGTCGTCGGGTTGTAGACGTTATCACGGTTATCCGTGATATGCTCGAGGATGATGCTGCGCGTAAGGCCGAAATTCTCTTTGCGCCACCACGCCCAAGTATTTCCACTGCGCCCCATATAATTACCATCTGCATCAACATCTTCGTAATATGTTGTGCTTTCATCGCTAGGATCAAAACTATCATATTCGTCCTTGCGATTGCGCAGCGTGACATAGTTCGTCGAATACTCGCTGACCGGACGGCCAAGCGTAATCTCACCGCCGGAGTATTTACGCATAAACTCCTCTTTTAGGTCACCGTTCTCATCGTAATCGCTGTACTCGTAGGTACGGTTATAGACCTTCAACGTGCCTACGGTTTCTTTCGCATCGATATAGGGGTGACGCCAGGAGAACGTGTAGCCGTGCGCATCGGAGTCATCACCGCTGACCTCATAGCTGATGCTCACCGCATCGCCCGTACCGCGGAAGTTCGTATCCGAAACACTCAGCATGCCGACGACGCCGTCCTCGCTGGAGTAGCCGGCGCCGATACCGAACGAGCCCGTGCGTTTCTCCTTGACGTCAATTTCCATGACGACGGCATTCGGGTTCACGCCCGGATTCATCTTGATATTGACATCCTCGAAGAAGCCAAGGTTATACACGCGCTGCATGCTGCGGCGGGCCTTCGTGGAGTTGAACGGCTCGCCAACCTTCTGGCGCATTTCGCGCAGGATGACGTAGTCCTTCGTCTTCGTGTTGCCCTTGACCTTGAAGCCCTCGAGCGTGCCTTCGTTGATTTTAATCACGAGGTCGCCGTCCGGAGAAATATTCAAATCCGTGATTTTGGCGAGGATATAGCCATCCTTGCGGTACTGGCCCTGGATGGCCTGCACATTCTCATGCAGCGTACGGCTATTGAGGATTTCACCCGGCTTGACCGTGATGAGTTTCTCGAGGTCAGCCGTTTTCTCGACCGTATTGCCCTCGAGCTTGACGCTCTTGAGTACCGGATTTTCCAGCATATGATACGTGAGCACGATGCCCTCGGGGACTTTCTCCACTGTCGGATAGAGGTCGTAGAAATAACCCGTGGCGAAAATGGCCTCACGGTCTTTAGCGAGGCCGTTCGTCGTGAACATATCGCCCGTGTGCATCGTGATGGCAGACTTCACCGCCTGCTGCGTGAGCTCCGTGGTGCCGTCAAAAGTCGTATCCACGATGGTCTGGCCCTCGTACTGTTTCATGCTCTGCGTGATGATATCCTCAGCCGGACGCGCCTTGACCCAGGCCTGCGTGCGCTCATCCTGCTGTGACTCAGCCTGCTGCTCAGTCTTCGTCTGGGCCGTACCCTCAGCAGTCGCTGCGGGCTGAGCCGCAGCTGAGGCAGCCGTGGCAGCCGTGGCTGCCGTACTGTCCTGAGCCGCAGCTGTCGCCGTCTGCGCCGCCTGACTATCCGCAGTCTGGGCAGCAGCATCCGCTGTAGGCTGGCCCTCGGTCTCCGCCGCATAGCTGACGCCAGGCAGCGCCGTAAAACTTACCGCCAATGCCACAGCATAGGCCAATTTTCTGTACTCTCTGTTGTTCAAGGAACCAAACCTCCTAATATGCTACCTTACGGTGCGAAGGGCAGCCCAGCTGCCCGATTTTGTACAAAACAATCTTAGTATATATTATAAGTTATTGTACGCTATTGCAAGTAAGCGACGAAATTTTCTCAAGGTGCCTTGAGCACCTGACCAGCCGCCTGCATCAAACGCTGTTTGCGTGCATCGGGCACTGCTGGCGCCGGCGCTGCCGCCTCGGCCTCCGGCTGTCGTGGCTTGAGTACGGGAGCTGGCGGCTGCTCCAACGCGGGAGCGGGCGTCACCACCTGTGCCTCAGCCGGCGTCACATTCTCCGCTGCGGGCAAGGCAGCGGGCGGTGCCGCCGGAGTTTCCTCCTCAGCCGGTGCCCCCGTCTGGGCCGCATTGACTACGACGGGGTCGGCATCGCCCGCCACCACCGTCGTGCGCGCTGCCTCCGGTGCCGCTGGCTGTGACGTGTAATACTGCCAGCCCCAGAAGCCACCGAACACCAGCAGCACTGCCGTCACAGGCGGCAGTATATATTTGCCCCAACGCCGCAGGCGGGACGTGCGCGGGCTGTCCTGCACCTGCGCCAGTTCTGCCTTGGCCAGCATGACCTTGAGGTCGCCCTGAATATCATCCTCCCTTGCCAGAGAATGTTCCGCCTCTCCCAGCCAGTCGCGAGCGGCGCGGATATGATCCTGTGATTTATGCCGATCGTCCATGCTGCTCCCTCCTTTGCTGCTCACATCATGTTCTTATATTCGTGCCACAACAAAAGTTTATCACAGGGCAAAAAAAAGCGTCAGCCACGATTACGCGCATTTAGCGCTACTTGGCTGGCTTTTATTTGGCTATCCGGCTTATTTACTGTTATTTTTTGCTATTCCCAATAGTGCATAAACTTCGATAACATGCCGCGCACACGGCGGATGCCAGTCTTTTGCAGGCGATAGATATGCGCAGGCGTCACCTGCAGGGCATCAGCTACCGTGCTCGCATCCTCGCTGCGCAGGTACATGCCCTCGAGCACCGCCTTTTCCTTGACGGGCAGGCGGGCGAGCGACTGCTGCAAGCGGCGTACCAGCTCGTGCGTCTCCGCCTGCTCCGCCACTGAGGCCGCCGTGTCCGGCAGCTGCTCCTTGAGTGGCGTGCCTACATTGTCCTCAAAGTCAGCGGCCGTCTCCAGGCAGGGCATATCAACTGCCCCCTCCCGCCGCAAAAAGTCGAGCATACGCCCGCGGATGCGGTGCACAGCAAAGAGACTGAACGCCACACCACGCGTGTGGTCATAGCGCTCCACGGCCTCGATCAGCCCGATTGTGCCCTCCTGCACGACATCCATAATACCTTGATATTGCCGGAAGGGCAGAGCCTGCTTAAAAACGAGGGGCTGATAAGACTCGATGAGCTTGCGCCGCGCTGCCATATCGCCCTGCTCTTTGTAGCACTGCCAGAGCCGCTTTTCTTCGGCTGGTGCCAGAAGCTCAATGCGGTTCAGTTCGGCCATGTATTGCTCAAAACGCATCGCCACCCCTCCTTTCACTAAACATACTAGAACTTCACCTGTACCTGGGCGCCGACAATCGTCGCGCCGCTTTCGTTTTCCAACGTAAAGCCATAGCGGTCGTTCAAATCATACTGCACGCCGTAACGGTGCACATTGTCGCCGATACCCTGCGTATATTTGAGCATGACCTTATCGCTGATGTACTTGCCCATAGACACGTTATAGACGTCGTTATCGTTGTCCTGGCTCTCGCGGTCATGCTGGTCGAGCGCCGAGCCACTGCCGCGCGAGAGCGTGAAGTCGTCCAGCCAGAGCATTTTGCGCATGACGTCCTCCACCTCGGAGAGAAAGCTCATCTGCAGGCCCACGTTCAGCAAGTCGCCCGCATCGATTTGCTTGCCCGCCTTGTAGGCGTTGCGCAACGTCAGCAACTGGATAATCTCCGTCTGGCTCATCTCGGGACTGGCCGTCAGCGTGATGTTCATGGCGTCGAGCGGCCCGTCCAGAGCGAGGAACACCTTCGCCTGCGTGAGCTTCGTCGTTGCGTGGAACGTGATACTCGGCAGGAAAGAGTCCACTTGATTGAAATAGGCCGAGCCCTCATCAATATGAAAGACGGTCTTGAGGTAGTTCACCGTGCCGCCGCGCTTCACCGTGAGTGAACCGGAGGTGCGCGGATGGCGGGTGGTACCGCCAAAGTGCACCTGCCCTGTCAAATACATGTCGTAGAGATAGGCACTGTAGAAATGCACCTTGTCGCCTACATTCACCTGCAAATCAAGCAGAGCACGTGGCAAGTCACCACTCGTATCGGGGATGGTCGGCACGGAAATTTGACATTTCGCGAAATCGAGCCGCCCCGCGAGTTTAGGCATTTTGTGCCCAAAGAGCTCCCCTTCGCTCACATGCAGCTCACCCGTGAGGGGACCACGGAAGAAATCGCTCTGCACGTCGAGCTTATCCGCCTGCAAATCAAGCGCATAGTTCTGCAAAGCCAGTCCTGCGAGTTCCGCATGACCATTCCCCCGGATGACACCATCGCCCATTTTAGCAGAAATGTCTTGCAATGTCATGGTGCGGCCATTAAAATCCGCCTGCACATGCACGTTCGTCAACGGCTTCTCCAGTGCCTTGAGTTTCACCCCGCCATCAGGGGTGACCAGTGAGCCCTTGATGCGCGGATTGGCCGCCGTGCCCATGATGGTCACACTGCCCTGCGTCGCGCCGACCGCCCATTCCACCTGGTTGGCAAAGACGGGCAGCAGCGACAAATCCGCATGGTCGAGCGATACGGTGAGCATAATCTGCTCGATGTCGTTCGCCTCATCCGGCTTTTGCGATGCCCACAAGGCATTCAACGGCACGACGCCCTCGGCGCTGAGCTGATAGGTCTGCTGCCCCACCATTTTCTGCACGTTGAGCGAGTCCACATCGATTTGACCATTTTTCAAATGCAGCACACTGTTCAGCGTATCGAACGTACTGCCCTTGATGCCGCCGTCGCGGGCACGGATGGTCGCATCGATGGTCGGATTTTGCGTATAGCCGCCGATGGCCGCCTCGATGTCTGCTGTGCCCACAGTTGCCAGCGGCACATCCGCCAGCCCCGTGAAAATTCCCAGCTGAATATTCTGTGCCGAGAGCGTACCTTTAAGCGGACCATCCAGCGACGCTGACCCTTGGAGGCTGAACTGTCCGTCCGTCCCCTGCTGGCCCTGCAGTTTATCAATATAGAGCATGCGGTCGAGCAGGTGTACGTCCAGCGCCACGCCGTGCACATCATAGCCCGAGACCGACCCCTGCGCCAGCTCGCCGTGCAGCGTCGCCAGCGGATTCGTGAGCGTGCCGCCGATATCCGCCGTACAGGTCAGATGTCCCTGTAATTTATCGTTGCGGTAGTTGAGGATGGCCGCGATAGCATTCACATCGGCATCCTGTACGACCACACTGCCCTGAATCGCCTCCGTGTCGCGGTTGTAGGCTAATTCCATATCATAGGAGCCGTTGTTCTGCACAAAACCGAAGCGCTCTACAGAAATCTGGTCATTCTTGTAATGGATAAAGCCATGCAGCTGCTCCACGGCCTGACCGTTGAGCACCACGCGCGGCGCATCGAGTACGCCGTGGAACTCGGGCGCATTCAGCGTACCCTTAATCTGGCCGTCGAAAGTGCCATGACCGCTGACCTCATAGGGCATTTTCACCTGAAAACGCGCCATATCGAGGTCAGCTGCCTTGACGACGAGGTCAAGATTATAGGCCATATCGATGGTACCGTTGAGCACGGCGTCGACCATAGGGCTGAACAAATGAAAATCCTGCAAGCGCATGACGCCGTTGTTGAGGAAATAGTCGCCGTCCATGCCTGAGAGCAGGACGCCGCCGTAACTGCCGCGGTAAAAATGAATGTAGCCCACGCCCTCAGGATTGTCGAGCGTGCCCTTCAGCTGGATGACGTTATCGATATTACCGGTGAGCGGCTGGTCGGGAGCCACGAGAGCCACTACATCTTCCATGCGGGCACCTTTGGTATCGATACGCAGGTCGAGCTTTCTCTCCCCCGTAAAACCGACCGTGCCCTGCACAAACCAGGTCTGCTGACCGTCCTTTTCCAACATAAAATCATCGACATGTACGCCGTCGAGACTGCCGCCCGCTTTTATTTTCAGCGAATCATAGGGCTGTTTAAAGAACTTGCCGTGCATGGCCGAGAACTTCAGCTCGACCTGCGGGTTGGCGATATTGCCGCGCACGGTACCCTCAAGGTCACCAAAGCCCGTGATATCCGCCTCGGGAATCAGCTGCCGCACCAACGACAAATCCATGTGCCCGCCATAAAAGGCCAGGTCAAGGTCCTGCCCCTCACGGATGGTCCCCTCCAGTCCCAGACTGCTGCGCTGGGGCAAATTGAGCGAAAGATAGTCTATATCGATGTCGCGCCCGCGCAGACTGAACGAAGCCGAGGCGTCTTCAACGGTCACGCCGCGCACACTGCCGTCGCGTACCCGCACGCTGCCATAGGCTTGCAATGCCTCAAGGGACGTGCCTGTACCGTTAAAACCGATATCGGCCGTGGCCCGTCCCGTCACATCCTGCACTGCCAGAGCAGGCACCAGCTCACCCGCCTGAGCCACATCCAGATTTTTCACCTGCAAATGCCCCGTATAACTGAGGTCCTGCGGCGTTACCTCCGCCTCGCCCGTCACCTGCCCCCCGAGCACCTGCGCCCGGATATCTTGCAGATACAGGCGCTGCTCACGGAAGCGCAGCTTGGCCCCCGCATCGCTGAAGGTCACGCCGTAACATGTCCCCTGTGGCACTGTAACCGTGCCCTCTACCGCCGGATTGTCCGCCAGCCCCGTTACATGCACGTCAAAAGCCGCCGCCCCGCTATAGGGGACATGCGTGAGCACCAGCCCCGGGTCAAAACTGTCCGCCTGCGCATATATGTCGAGATAAGGCGTGCCCGTATCCCAGCGCACGGCGCCATGTACCTGCACGGCCTGGCCCGCCACCTCGGCCGCCGCCTGTACGAGCGCCGACTGCTGCGTGAACTGTGCATGCCCTGCGATATGGTCGACCTGCGTGCCGCGCACCGTGAGCACACCGTCCGTAAAATCCGCCGTGCCCGTGAGCGACAACGGTGCCCCCTGGCGGTTCAGCACCGCCACTTTAGCCTGCGTGACCTTACCGCCATTAAGCGTCAAACCGTTAGGCAAAGTACCCTCAGGCAACAGTGCCAGATAGTCTGCCAGTTCCACATCCTGCGCCGTCACGTTCACGATTTGCTTTTCCGCGCTGATGGTCCCCTGAGCCTTAACCGGCGCACCGTGGCTGCGTGCCGTGAACTCAGTCCGCAGTACGGGATAATCAGCAAAATCTGCGCTGCCCTGCACCTCCGTCAAGGTTACGGCTAAATCAGGCCGCGCGAGGGTCAACGTGCCATCCGTGACCGTGACCTGACCTTGGAAAGGTGTCTGGCCCGAACTGCTGCTCTGGATGTCCGCGACATTCCATGTACCATCAGCGCGCTGCTGCAACGTAGCCGTGAGCCCCGACAAGGCCACTTCCTTGACAGCCTCAGCCGGCTGCTGGAACAGCGTCTGGGCATCAAAGACAGAAAGCAGGCGGAAGCTCACCCGTGCCTTATCGGCATGGGCGATACACTCCGCCTGCTTATCGTAAACCGCCACATTGTGCAGTTCTATCTCATTGAGGGACTTGACCTCGATAGCCCCGATTTGCACCGGCACACCGAACACGTCCGCCGCCTTGGTCTCAGCCGTCGCCGCCACCTCAGCCAGGAGTACGTCAGCCCGGCTCTGGGCATAATACCACACGCCTGCTGCCAAAAGCAGCAAAAGGGCGCAGATACCACCCAGGCCATATGCCAACGTACGTTTTTTCATACTGTTACCCCCATAGGTAATGGGTTATTTTGCCATTTCTGCCGCTACATCCTGTGCCGATGCCGCCGCGCTCTGCGTCTGGCTCACTGGCTGGACCGGCTCAGCCTTGGCCGCAGCCTTCCCAGACTCTGCCTTGGGTGCAGCCTTAGTCTTAGCTTTTTTCTGCTTGGCGGCCTTCTGCTTAGCTGGTTTAGCTGCCTTGCTCTCTTTAACCGAAGTCTCCTCAGCCTGCGATGTCTCAAAGCGCGCGTTCTGGTTCAAACGACCGGCCTCACGCGCCTCTACGGCCGTCTTGCCGGCCTCCTGCGCCGCCATATACTTCGTCACATCCAAGTCGACAGGGATACCCATAGCTTTATCAAGCGAAGCCTTGCTCGTATTGTAGTTGTAGAGCGCCGTATAGTAGTTCGTGCGCGCCGCCGTCAGCTTTTCCTCGGCATCCATGACGTCGAGGTTCACGCCGACACCAGCACTGTAGCGCACCTGCGCGATTTTATAATCTTCCTGGGCCTGCGCCACCGCGACCTCAGTCGTATGGATATTCTTCTCCGCCGCCTGCAGGTTCAGATAGGCCGTGCGCACGTCGAGCTGGATACTCTCATCCGTCTGCGCGGAGGCTTCCTTCGCCTTCGTCACCGAGGCCTCTGCCGCATGCGTATTGGCCTTCGTCACGCCGTTATCGAAAATATCCCAGCCCGCGCTCAGACCGGCTGCCCAGTTGTTGCTGCTGCCGTGATTAGCACGGAACGGCTCCTCACCGCCGATGCTGCGCGACACCGCCGCGTTGAGTGTCGGATAATCGCCCGCCTTCGCGGCTTTGACGCCCTGCTCAGCCTGCTTCACCTTGTAGACAGCTGCTGCACCGTCAGCACGGTTGGCGAGCGCATAGCGCGTGCAATCATCGAGTGTTAGGTCGTATTCCGTATATTTCAACTGGTCGTGAATAGAGAGGTTCGTATTCGTCGGCAGGCCGATGATGTTGTTCAGTGTCGAAACCGCCACATCGTAGTTGTTCTGCGCCGAGACCAGCGACTGCTGTGCGTTGGCGAGCTGCACCTGCGAGGCCAGCACATCGGACTTCGCAACCGTGCCCACGCGGTACTGCGCATTGACATTGTCGAGATGCGTCTGGAGCGTATTCACGGCATCCTGCTGGACGTCGATGAGATTACGGCACTGCAAAATGTTGTAGTAAGCCGACGTGGCCTGCAAACGGATGGCCTGCTTCGTGTTCTCCAGTGTGAGGTCGGCCGCGTTGAGCGCGAGCTTGTTCGCCTCTACCTGCTGACGCAGCGGCTCGTTATAGAGCGGCATACCCACGGAGAGCGTGTTGCCATAATTCCAGTCGTAGTCCTGATCGGTAGCCTGCTGATAGGCCTCGCCACCGATGCGGTTCATCGTGCCCGACCAGGAGAGCGTGGGACCGAATTTACGGCGATACTGGGAAATGGCCCATTTTGCCGTATCCACGTCCGCCAGTGATTCCTTAATCGTACGGTTGTTCTCGAGTGCCATCTGCACACTGTCGCTGAGGCCCAGTTCGACTGTATCAGCAGCCAGCGCCGTGCTGCCCGCGCTCAGCATGAGCCCAGAAACAACCAGCGCCGTTAAATTTTTATAAAAGCCATTTCTTTTCAAGGTTGTTGCCTCCTCAAAAATTGTGTATCACTGCGAAATCTATAATATATGTCTCAGTCAACTATGTCAAAATTCGCTTTAGTATAGCGCCGCGACATTAAAATATCCCTTAAAATTCCTGCCGTAGACCAAAATAGGCACGGCGGTCATGATGGTCACGCAGGTCATCCCAGCGTCCCATGAGATAGGTACCGCCACCCGTGAGGTCATACTGCCCGGTGAGTCTGAGCTGCGTATCGTCAAAATCATAGGCCTCAGCGCCGAACTTAAAGCGGCCCGCATAGGCATCGAGCGCCAAACCGGGGTCGCCGGCAATAACGCCCGCACGTGCCCCGAGATGTTTGCCGAAGCGCGTTCCCAGCTGGGCGTTGAAGTTGTTGCCGTCGCCAATATCCTCGAAGCCCATGCGCATAAAGGCATTGCCACCCGTTGAGAAATCGAGGTTGGCATCGGTCGTCCAATCGCCGGCACTGCCACTGTAGAGCACATCCACACTCGGTTGAACCTTGATGTTGTCGATTTTATCCATGAGATTCTTAGCCCGCACGGAAACATTCTTCGCATGTTTGACCGTCTCCGTGAGCTCCTTTGCCGTCTCAGGGTCACCGAGTGAATTGTCGAGGTTCGCCGCAAGGTGCTGGATGCGCCCGCTGGCGTCGGCAATATTCGAGAGCGTGAGCCGCAAGTTCTCCGCCGTTTGCGGGTCAGCCCCCACGGTCTCAATATTTGTCATCACGGCCTCGGCTGCATTCACCGTGCGGTCGAGACTCGCAGACATCGCATTGAGGTTACTCAGCATACTGCTGATATTGCCCTGATTCTGCTGCATGGTGGCCTCGAGCGCGGCCATGAGCCCGCTCATATGAGCCGTGGCATCACGCATATTGGCCGTCATCTGGATAATGCTGCCCTGGAACTTCGGATTGCCCAGCACCTTGTTCATATTATCCAGCAAGCCCTGCGCCTGGCCCACAACCTGGTTGAGCCCCGTGAGCAACGTATCCATGCCCGCCTCGTCCTCACCGATGAGATAATCACCGTTCGTGAGATAGTCCCCGCTGTCCTTGGCGGGCAGGATATTGATAAATTTATCACCCATGACGCCCGGAGAGCCGATGGTCACATGCGACCCGCGCGGTATTTTCGCGTCGGCATTGATTTGCAGAGCCACGGTGACGCCGCCGCCCTCGTTGCTGACCTGCTTGACCGTACCCACGGGCACGCCCGACAAGCAGACCTGCGCCTGCGCCTGTACCCCATTGACCTGGGTAAAGCCCGCATAGAGCGTATAGCCCTTGTTGCTGTGCAGGGATATATTGCCCAGGAGCATGACCACCGCCACGAGCAGGGCAATACCTGCCACTGTGAACGCGCCCACTTTGGCTTCTGTCGTCATACCGCCTTCGCCTCCTTCACCGTGCGCAGGCTATGGAAGAAGGCCTGTACACGTTCATCCTTGATTTGCTTGAACTCCTCCACCGGGGCCACAGCGATAAGCTCCCCCTGATACACCATCGCAATACGATCGGCGATGCGGCAGGCACTCGCCATATCATGCGTGACCACGACACTGGTCACATGCAGTTCCCGCTGGGTATGAATGATGAGTTCATCGATTTTCTCCGTCATAATGGGGTCGAGCCCCGAACTAGGTTCATCATAGAGGATGATTTCGGGCTCGATGGCGATAGCCCGCGCGAGACTCACGCGTTTCTGCATACCACCAGAAAGCTCCGGCGGCATCATCTGCTCCACATCGTCGAGCCCCACGAGGTGCAGCTTTTCCTGCACAATCTGCTGGATTTCTGCCTCGCTCTTGTCCGTGTGTTCGCGTAGGCCAAAAGCCACATTGTCGCCCACGGTCATCGAGTCGAACAGCGCCGAATACTGGAACACCATGCCCATGCGCAGGCGCACCGCATCGAGCGCACGCTCATTAAGCTGGCTGATTTCATCGTCACCAATCCATATCTGCCCGCTCGTAGGGCGGATAAGCCCGATGAGCAGGCGCAGCAGCGTGCTCTTACCTGAACCCGAACCGCCGATGATGGCGAGCGTCTCCCCGTCCTCGATGTTCAGGTTGATGTGCTTGAGCACGGCCTTGCTCGCAAAGGACTTACACACATCAACTATTTTTATCATAGCAACCTCAAAATAGTATGAACGTCAGCAGGGCGTTCAAAATGAAAATCACGATGATGGACGTCACGACCGTATGCGTCGTGGCCTTGCCCACGCCCTCGGCCCCGTCAGGGCTGTTCAGGCCGTAGTAACAGCCGAGCACCGCGATGATATTGCCAAAGAAAATCGCCTTGATGAGGCCGCCCGTGAAGTCATAAACATCGACATACGTATGAATCGAGTTCATAAAGGTCACTGAGCTGATACCCGAATAATAAACGGCGATGAGGTAGCCGCCGAGCACGCCGATAACATCGCCGAACACCGTGAGCACCGGCACCATCGCCATGCAGGCGAGCATACGCGGCACGATGAGGTAGTCCGCCGGACTCACTGCCATCACCCGGAGCGCGTCGATTTGCTCTGTGACCTTCATCGTGGAAATCTCCGCCGTAATGGCCGAGCCCACGCGGCCAGCACAGACCACGGCGACGAGCACGGGGCCGAGCTCACGGCCGATGCCGATGGAGATAATGGCCCCGACCGTGCTCTGCGCACCGTATTTGATGAGCTCATCCGCCGTCTGCAACGTAAGCACCACACCTGTAAAGGCCAGCGTGAGGCTCACGATGAGCAATGAATCCACGCCCAGATGGGACATCTGATAAATAATCTGCCGGCAGCGTGGCCGATGAAAGAGCTGGCGCATAGTCTCCATATACAGGAGCACCATGCGGCCTAGTTCCTCAAAGCGCCGCAAAACGAAGCCACCGATGGCTTCCAGAAAATGATTGAGCATCGTGGCCTCCTCCCCTTGCTAGACTAAAGCTATGTGCTCATTATAATATGTTAACGGCAAATAGTAAACAATTCTTTACCATTTTGTGCCCGCTGCGCCGATTTTTGTTGCTAGTAATGCCTGCTCCGTGCTAAAATCGGTGCAGATAACTCACGTAAACAACGCGCCCTCACGGCGCGCAGGAGGATATACATGGCAGCAAAGAAAATCTATGCCGTACGCCGCGGCCGTGCCTGCGGCATCTTCACGACCTGGGACGAATGCCAAAAACAGGTCACGGGCTACGCTGGCGCTCAGTTCAAAGGCTTCTCCGATATCGCCGCCGCTCTGGCCTGGCTCAACGGCGGCAGCAACCGCCCCGCTCCAGCAAAGGCCACTATCGCAACCAACCATGCGCATACACGCAACGCGGCCCAACGCCCTACGCAGACCACACATCATGCCATGCTGCCCCCCGATGAGACGCAGGACTATGTCATCTTTACGGACGGCTCCTGCCTACGCAACCCTGACGGGCCAGGCGGCTGGGCGGCCGTCGTGCGCTGTGTGGCTACAGGTGAGGTCAACGAGCTTTCCGGCAGCGACCCCAGCACCACGAACAACCGCATGGAGCTCACAGCTGCCATCAAAGGCCTCTCCTTCCCGCCGATGCCTGCGAAAATCGCGCTCTACACGGACAGCCAATACCTCAAGAACGGTTTCACGCGCCACTGGGTCGCGGCCTGGAAACGTCGCGGCTGGCGCAAGGCCGACGGCACGCCCGTACTCAACCAGCCGCTCTGGCAGGCCTTAGATGCGCTCTTCACGCGCCATACAGTCACATTCCACTGGGTCAAAGGGCACGCGGGCAACCCACTCAATGAGCGCTGCGACGAGCTCGCCAGGAACGCGGCCTTGCACAGCCGTGACTAAATGACGCATTACTGAGCTTTCCCTCGCAAACCACATATAACTATAAAAAACCATGCCTTAGTATTTTCGCGCTAAGGCATGGTTTTGTCTTTAAGTAGGTAAACGGGAACCCATTATTCCGGTTTGCGGATGACTTCAACGCCACCCATGTAAGGCACGAGCGCCTTCGGGATGACAACGGAGCCATCGGCCTGCTGATAGTTCTCGAGAATGGCTGCCACCGTACGGCCTACCGCAAGGCCCGAGCCGTTCAACGTATGCACGTACTCCGGCTTGCTCTTGTTGTCGCGGCGGAATTTGATATTGGCACGGCGTGCCTGATAGTCCGTGCAGTTCGAGCACGAGCTGATTTCACGGTATTTGTTCTGCGCGGGGAACCAGACCTCGAGGTCATAGGTCGTAGCCGAAGTAAAGCTCATATCACCCGTGCAGAGCTTCACGATATGGTACGGGAGCTCGAGCGTCTTCAGCACGTCCTCGGCCGCCTCCACCATCGTATCGAGCTCGTGCCAGCTCGTCTCCGGCTTCACGAACTTAATCATCTCAACCTTGTTGAACTGGTGCTGGCGGATGAGGCCACGCGTGTCACGGCCAGCACTGCCAGCCTCCGCACGGAAGCAGGCAGTATAGCAGCTGTAATACTCCGGCAGCTTATCGCCATCGAGGATTTCGTCACGATGGTAGTTCGTCATCGGCACTTCAGCCGTCGGCACGAGATAGTAGTCGAGGCCTTCGAGTTTGAACATATCCTCAGCGAATTTCGGCAGCTGGCCTGTACCGACCATGCTGTCCTTGTTCGCGATGTACGGCGCGAGCATCTCCGTATAGCCATGTTTGTCCGCATGCAAATCCATCATAAAGGCAATGCAGGCACGCTCGAGACGGGCGCCGAGGCCCTTGTAGAACGTAAAGCGCGCACCCGTAACCTTCGCGGCACGGTCGGCGTCGAGGATATCGAGGTCCGTACCGATATCCCAATGGGCCTTCGGCTCGAAGTCAAACTTACGCGGCTCGCCCCATTTGCGCACCTCAGGATTTTCCGTATCATCCTTGCCAATGGGCACATCCTCACGCGGCATATTCGGGATATGCAGCATGATATCGCGCAACTTCGCCTCGACCTCTTTGAGCTCGCCATCGAGCGTCGAGATTTTCTCACCCACCGCGCGCATAGCCGCGATTTTCTCCGTCGCGTCTTCCTTGTTCTTCTTCATCACGCTGATTTCTTTCGAAACCGCATTGCGCTGGCTTTTCAGCCCCTCCGTCTCCTGCAGCAGGTCACGGCGCTTTTGATCGAGCGCGGCAAAATCGTCAAGATTCAACGGATTGCAACGGTTCTTGAGCATCTGCCGGACTTCGCCCAAATGCTCGCGTACGAATTTGATGTCTAACAAGATAATCGCTCCTTCATATCGCAGCGCGCCTGTGCACGCAAAATTTTCATTAAACTCTATCTATTATACTCGCAGGCAGAAAAAACTGTCAACGTCTCCCGCCGTCAAACGCGCACCTCGAAATGCCCCTCTTCCTGCTTGGGCACAGGCCGCTTGACCACCACCGTCTTATCCTCTGGCAGTGCTGGTGTCTGATAGTGGCGCACCTGCTGCGGTGGCACCACGGGCGCAGCCGCCTTGCGGGCTGGAGGACGGCTGGCCGTCGCCCGCAGTTGCTGCACGGCCCGCCCAGCCTGCTGCTCGGCTGCTGTTGCTACCGGCGGTTCCACAGCCCTCCCCGCAGGCGCTGGCGCCTCGTCCAGCTGGTCGAGCACCTCATCAGGACGCAAACCTGTATACTGCGGTAAATCCACCGGCTCATCCTGCATAAAATCGCTGAGGCTCAAACCATCTTTGCGCCGCCGCAGGAACCAGCGCAGCAACACACCGCCTACGACCGCGCAGAGCAAAACCATCCCACCCCAGAACAGTGCACCGTGTCCCGAGGTATAATTGCCGGGTACCGGGGCCTGTGTCTGAGTTTGCTGAGCATTTACCCCAGTCTGCTGACCATCCTGCTGGCCCTCCTGCAAAAGTGCCGCCGTCTGCGGGTCCAGTTGGGCACCATCCTGGGCCTGCGCCTGACTCTGTTGCCCGCCCGCTGGCGTCTGCTGACTCTGTGCCGTGCCCTGCGGCTGACTGCGCGTTGTCTTCGCCAGGGCACCATCGCCCTGAGCAACTGCCTGCCGGGCCAGGGCCTCATTATGCTCGTCCTCGGACTGGCCCTGCACATTTTGCGGTGCCGTGCTCTGCGTCACCGTCCCGCCCTCCTGTAACGTCACCGTAGGCGGCGTCGGCGGGGTAGGTGGCGTCGGCGGGGTAATTGCCATGCCCAGTCCCTCCCTTCAGCAGCACACATATATGCAAAAAGCCCTCCCCACTCGAGGAAGGCTCCTGCGCCTTAATAATGCGGATGTTCTTTCACATAATCTACAGGACGCGACCAATCCACAGTCACCTGCGTGTTGTTCCACAGACGCGTCAGCGCCAATTTGAAACTCTCCACATCCGCCAGCGGGTCTACGGTCTCTTCCGTGAAATCCATGAGCGTCTCGTGGGGCACACTGATAGCGTGTTTCTGATGCAGCCAATCCTCAGTGAGTTTCTTCCCCTCCGCGTTGGCTAAATGCACCTCCGCCGTCTTCCGGTCACCGTCATAGTCAATCCAGCCTAAATCACGCTGATAACTGATAGCGACACTGTATGTATTTGCCATTTGCAAAAATCTCCTCCCGGATATCTTTACTCGCCAAAAGGCGTATGCACGGTGGCAGGCACATTCGCTGCCCTTATCCGTCCCTCTATTATAAGCTATCACGCCCAGCGTGGCAAGGTTTATCGTATTTTATCCTCCTTTTATCAGAATTTTGCGTACATGCGCCACAGCACTATTTTGTCAAGACTTGTACGCATAAATTATTTATGCTAAGATAATAGCCAAAGAAGGACAAGCCTCGGATGTGCGTTAGCTTTAGAAGTGTCTAACCTACATTTTACCTAGGGAGCCCGATTTGATTTTGGCGGATGTGCGCCTCGGCGTAACGTGAACCCAAACTTAAGGCACCCACCTGCGAGTCGCAGGTTTTAGGCATATAAAGCGACCGGCACCTTAGACCCCTGCTTTGGAGAGGAACTGTTGCATTGCAGCAGTTCCTCTTCGTCTATTTCTGGCACCTGTGTCCGTCTATAACACCTGCATTGTCCTCGTTGCCATACAGCAACGCCCGCAAGGCCGTTTTCGTTCATGCGGGCGTTTTATTATATGCGTTTGGCTAGAAGTTTACTTTTGGAACAAACTGCGGATTTCCTCCTCGCTGAGTTTACTGAGGAAGGAGCCGCCCGGCTGAATCATCTGGTCGATGAGGTTTTTCTTCTTGGCCTGCAAAGCGTAGATTTTCTCCTCAACTGTGTCCTTGGTGATGAGCTTCACGACCTGTACCTTGTGCTCCTGTCCCAGGCGGTAGGCGCGGTCGGTAGCCTGGTCCTCTACCGCGGGGTTCCACCACGGGTCGAAATGGATAACCATATCGGCCCCTGTGAGGTTCAGCCCCGTGCCGCCCGCCTTGAGCGAGATGAGAAAAATCGGCGTGCCCCCAGCGTTAAAGGCCTTGACGAGCGTGAGCCGCTCCTGGACCGGTGTACTGCCATCGAGGTAACTGCATGTGAGCCCCTCCGCCGCAAGCCGCATGCGGATGCGCGCGAGCATCTGTGTGAACTGCGAGAAAATGAGCAGGCGATGCCCTCCCGCCAAGGCCTCGGTTACTAGCTCCACGAGCTGGTCGAGCTTGCCTGAGCCGCCCTCCCAGCTTTCGAGAAAGAGTGAGGGGTCGCAGGCAATCTGCCGCAGGCGTGTGAGAATGGCGAGAATGCGCAGCCGCCCCTCGTTAAAGCCATGCTCAGCCAGCGTCGCCGCGAACTCCTTCTGACTTTGCAGAAAATAGGCTTTGTAAACCTTAGCCTGTTTAGGTGTCATCTCGTTAAGCAGGCGCGACTCCACCTTGTCGGGCAGTTCTTTGAGCACGTCCTTTTTCAGACGCCGCAGCACAAAGGGCTGGATACGTCGTCGCAAATCGATAAGCATACGCTGGGCATGGGCCGCAGACTCGCTAGTACTGCCACCCGCGAGCTCGCGCTCGCGCACGATGGGGATTTCGTAATGCTGCTTGAACTGCCGATGATTGCCGAGATAGCCCGGCATGAGAAAGTCAAAAATCGACCAGAGCTCCGTCAGCGTATTCTCAATGGGCGTACCCGTGAGCGCGAACCAGCCCTCTGCATGTAAACGCTTCACCGCGCGGGCATTCTGCGTCTCGGGGTTTTTGATATGCTGCGCCTCATCGAGGATAACATAGTGGAAGCGGTAAGTCTGGTAGAGTGCAATATCGCGCTTCAGCATATTGTAGGTTGTGACCACGATATCGACGGGTGCGGCGCAGGCAGCGGCCAACTCCGCCTGCCGCTCTTTTTTCGTCCCCGCAATCACCGCCACCTGGAGCTGGGGGGCAAAGTGCTGTACCTCATCCAGCCAGTTGTAGACGAGTGAGGTTGGCGCCACCACCAGCGAGGGCGGCCAACTGGTCTCCCCCGCCTGTGCGGCCTGTTCCTTTTGCGCCAGCAAAAAAGCCGTAACCTGCAACGTCTTACCCAGCCCCATATCATCGGCGAGAATACCGCCAAAATGATAGGCCGCGAGTTGCGAGAGCCATTTAAAACCTGTCACCTGATAGTCGCGCAGCACACCCTGCAAACTGGCAGGCACCACGGCAGGCGCCAGCTGAGGCTGACGGATATCGCGCACGATTTTTTGGAACGCCTGACTGCGCGCTATGTCCAGCCGTGCATCCTCCTGCGCGAGCTCATCGAAATACATGGCCTGCGCAAGCGGCTTGACGGCCTTGCCCTCAACCAAATCCGCCTGCGTGACGCCCGCCCGCTCCGTAAAGTTGGCGAGTGCCGCGAGCTGCTGATCTTGCAAGGTGAGAAAGGTGCCGTCCTTGAGCCGATGATAGCGGCGGCGCTGCCGGTAATCGCTGAGGATGCCCATGAGCTCCTCTACATCGAGGCCGTGGGTGTCAAACGTGATTTCCAGCAGATTATCGTCGTTGATGCTTACACCCGTGCGCACATGTGGCACGCGCTGCACAGGGTTGCTCAATACCGAATCGGCATAAAAAACCGCCACATGCTCCGGCAGCGCGGGCACCGCTTCCGTGAGAAAATCGAACGACTTGTCTGCGTCCGGCTGTACATACTGGTCACTTTGCTGAGCAAAGCCATAAGTAACAAAGAGGTTATGTATGCGCTGCTCAGCCCGCTCATCGCGCACGAGCAGGCGTTCCTGTCCATAGACCGGACGCTCACGCAAGGGGTTAAAAGTTAACTGGTCATAGCGGAAGACCGGTTTGACCGCTATACCGTCTTTATAAAAATCTACATAGAGTTCCACCGCCAGTGGCACGCGCAGAAAAGTATCCTGAAAACTGCGTTCCACCTGCACGACCGCCGCATCCTCCATACTGGGCAGTACCTTGCTGAAAAACTGCCCCATTTCCGCCTGATTCAAAGGAATGCGTGCCGTCGCCTGAAAGGTCTGATAGAGCGGCCGGGCCTGCTGGGCAAAGGCCTCATCCGTGGCATAAATCAGGCCGTCCTGATAAATGTAACGAAAGGTATCATCCAACACGAGCCCCGGGTCCCGCTGCAAACGCAACCGCCCGCCAGCAGCCGTCTGCTCTACAGCCACCGCGATATCCGGCCGCCCTTGGATGACGTGCACATCGCCTGCCTCGTCGCCATCAATCCGCAGCTCGAAACTCGTCCCGCCCATAATCTCCAGAAAGCGCTGCAACGACGCCTGTGTCAGTTTAAAGGCCTTGCCGCTGAACACATAACTTTTATTGAGCGCGTGATAATACTGAAACGCACTGCTATAGGACAAGAGCTCGGCTTCACTGGCATAGGTCTCACGCAACATCGCCCAAAGCTTACGGGAAATATCATCGTCAAAGACCATTTGCGCGGTAGACAATCGGCGGCTGCGCCCCAGTTCCCACATGCCCCCCTGCTCTACCGTGCGCACGAATTGCAAGAGGTTCTGAATGACATAGCTGCGTCCCGCATTCAACCGGAACTCCAACCATTTTGTGACCTCGCCATACTCCTCCTGCACCTGGAGACGCGGCAACAGATGCACTGGCTCCATGCCCGCCGGAGGCGTAGGTGCATTAGCCTGCGCATACAGTTTAAAGAGCTGTGCCCCCGCCACGCTCGCACGCGCATTACTGCCGTCCGTCTGCGTCTGTGCGACCTGCATGAGTGCCACTGCATGACGACAGGCACCGAGGAAGGCATACGCTGCCGGACAGTCACACTCGTAGCTCTCCACATTTGTGCCATCGTTGCTCAACCGAATGCGGGCATGGTAACGCTTGCCACTGGTTTCCTGTACCACCGCCCGATAAATTGGCGGCTTTTCCTGTTCACGCTCCAGCAGCTGCACCGCATCCTGACGTGCGAGCCGTGTCCCCTGTTCGTAGGCCGCATCACTGGCCAGTGAGCGGATGACGATATCTTTCAGCACAGTCTGCTCCTTTCCTGGCCGCTCGCTTGAAAGCGGGCCATCCTCTATGCTAAACTGTGAATAACTGTTAAAATGCTTATCTTTCTATTGTAACATAAAAAAGCAGGCCGTGCTGCTAAATCCTTTAGCCACGTGACCTGCCTCAAGAAAGGACGCCTTACCTTCATGCTGCGTATCTTAATCGTGCGACTTTCCGCTATCGGCGATGTACTCCATGCCACCACCGTCGTGCACAACCTGCGGCAACTGCTCCCCGACGCCGAACTGACCTGGCTCGTGAGCCCGCCTGCCTCGACCATGCTCACCCACAACCCGGACATCGACCGTCTGCTCGTCTGGGACCGGCGTCCGCTCGACCGTGCCGGACTGCGGCATCCGCTGACGCTCTGGCGTGAACTGCGCAAGGCCCGGGCCCTGCTCGCCCCCTATACCTTCGATATTGCGCTCGATATCCAGGGACTGTTCCTCACCGGCATTTTGAGCAAGCTGAGCGGCGCACCGCGGCGCATCGGCATCCACGAGCGCCACGAGGGCAACCCGCTGTGGATGACGGAGCTGGCCCCCGACATCGCCAGTCCGCACAAAATCCGCCGCTATCTCACGGCCCTGCTGCCGCTCGGATTTAAATGGGAAGATTTCCAGCCGGGCATCATCCTGCCCCTGCCCCCAGAGCTCGACGACTTTGCCGCGCATTTCTGGCCCGCGCATGGTATTGACCCCCAGCAGCCTATCCTCATGGTGAACACGCGCACGACCTGGCCCGACAAGAGCTGGGAGCCTGCCGCCTTTGGCGAGGCCCTGCGTGACCTGCCCGCCTCGGTACAAATTGTCTTCTGCGGTGCGCCTAACGACGCTCCCTACATCGAGACCGCCCGCCAAGTGCTCGGCCCCGTCCCCAACACCGTCGTGAGCATCGCGGGGGAGACCAGCCTGCTGGAGCTCGCGGCACTGTTCCGCTCCGCTACCCTGCTGCTCACCGGCGATACCGGCCCCCTTTACATCGCCGAGGGCGTCGGTCTGCCCACGCTCTCGCTCTGGGGGCCCACCAGTCCCGACATCTACGGGCCGCTCACCCCAGGCCATCAATTCATCCTCAGCCCGCACACCTGCACGGCCTGTTGCAAAACACGCTGTCAGCACCACAACAATGCCTGCATGCGCGCCATCCAGCCCGCTGCGGTGCACACCCAGCTCTGCGCCAGTCTAGAAAAACTGCTGTAGCACCTTCCCACCAAAATAGACCACACGCGCTAAGGTGTGGTCTGGTAGTGCATTATTTTATTTCATTTCAGCCCCGCCGCAAGGGTCATATCGTGCGCGTTGACTGCGGCAGTCTTGAGCGGGTCGAAAGCTTTAATCGCCTGCGCCTGCTGCTGCTTGTTCTGGCAGAGCACCAGCTCCACGCGGCTGCCCAGCAGACGTTTGGCCTGGCGGAACACCAGCCAGAACTCACGGCTCCAGGCCACCATGACGTAGGACTCGGCGAGGTCACTATGTGCGGCGTTCAACAGCTCCGCCACTGAGGGACTGGCCTGTTCGCTGCCCGGCACGATGATATTGATGCCGCTCTCCTCCAGTTCCTTGGCCTGCACCTTGTTCTCAGCTACGGCCATGAGGGCCACCGGCATGAGGGCGTCGTGCACGCCGAGCGCGTGGCTCTCACTCATGTTAGTGATGTGGATATCACGCAGAGGGCCCCAGCCCACGGCGCGCTCCAACAGCTGCCCTACCTGGTCCGTATGCACATGAATGCTGATATAGCGGTCCTCGCGCTCCACGAGAGCGAAGGAAGAAAACTCATGCAGCTGACGCTCCAACGCGGGCACATTGATTTTCGCGTTGCGCACGAGCAGGCGCACACAGTATGGCCGCACTTTATCGTCGAGCGGGTTCGGCAGTCCTGGCTGCTGGGCATTGAGCCCGAGCGACAGGCTGACCGCCGGCGAGACGAAATTGCCGTCGAGGCCTTTGAGGCAGCCTTCGAGGAAAGTGAACATGATGCGGGCGCCCACCTCGGTCTGGTCGTGGTCCGCCAGCGCCGCCCGCCCCGAGGCAATGGCCGCCTGCAAAATTTCTGTGATCGGTTTATTCGCGCGCACGGCATGATAGGCCCCCTTGGCCACGGCCCGCGCCGCCGCGATAAACGGGCTGTTCTGCTGCTCGGGGATAACGCGCTGCGCATAGAGGATACCGTACTGGAATGCCTTGCCGAACTCCGATGAGGTCGCATCCTGCTTACCGAGCAGGCCTTTGCCGAGGCCGCGCAGCATCTGGGCGAGAATCACCCCCGCGCTGCCACGCGCGCCGAAGACCGCGCCGGTAGCGGCCCGCCGGGCAAGACCACCGATGCTGTCATCCTGCACCTCATAGAGTGCCATGACGGCCGCCCCCATCGTGCGCAGGATATGCGTACCTGGCAGCTTGCCACCGCCCCTGAGTGCGTTGAGCTCCTCATACTCCAGCAGGAACTCACTGTGCGCCCCCGACAGCATACGCTTGAAATCGCTGCCCGTAATGACCTCTCGGTTTTGCTCTGTCATCATAACCACCCGTTTCTCAAGATTTTTTTGCGAAATAACCGCAAAAAACAGGATTCTATTATATATTTCGCGAAATGTTAGCAATAACCTTTAAATATTATCATGAGCAAGGAGTTTTTTTATGCCTGAGAATATAGAGACTGTTACCCCACCAGCCGTCCCCGTCAAACGCGGCCCCGGCCGACCACGTAAAACCGACGCTGTGGGCAAGACCAAAACCACGCGCAAACGCCGCACGACGCATAAGACGACCCGCAAAACTACTACACCGCGGCAACGCCATGACTACCTGTTCGCACTCGACATCGGCACGCGCAGCGTCATCGGCATCGTAGCCGAGCGGGGCAAAGACGGCCAGCTGCACATCATCGCTACGGAGCGGCAGGAGCACAAAACCCGCGCCATGCTCGACGGACAAATCCACGATGTGCCGCAGGTAGCCGCCGTCATCCAGAACGTCAAGGACGCGCTCGTCAAAGATACGGGTACACTGCGCTCGGCCGCCGTGGCCGCCGCAGGCCGTGCCCTCTACACGATTACCGCCGAGGCGGAAATGGATGTCAGCGGCATCATCACGGCCGAACAACAGCGTGATCTCGATTTCGCAGGCGTGCAGGCCGCCCAGGCCAAGCTCACGACCTCGCACGCCGTCGACGACCCCACGCGCTACTACTGTGTGGGCTACAGCACTATCCGCTACCTGCTCGATGATGTGCAGCTCAAGACACTCGTAGGCCAGCGCGGCCGCAAAGCCAAGGCCGTCGTCATTACGACTTTCCTGCCGCGTCAGGTCATCGACTCCATGCAGTCGGCCCTGCACTACACCGGACTGGAGATGCGCGCCCTCACGCTGGAGCCTATCGCGGCCATCAACGTGCTCATTCCGCCCACCATGCGCCACCTGAACCTCGTGCTCGTCGATATCGGCGCCGGTACCTCCGATGTGGCCATCACGAAAAACGGCTCCGTCGTGGCCTATGGCATGGTACCGCTGGCTGGCGACGAAATCACCGAGGCCATTTCCCAGAAATTCCTGCTCGACTTTAACGTGGCTGAACAAATCAAACGGCAGGCCAGCAACGGCGAGGAGGTAACCTTTAGCGATATTCTCGGGCAGGAGTACCACCTCACAGCCGAGGAAGTGCTCAAGCCCATCATGCCGAACATCGAAAACCTCGCCGCGGCCATCGCGAAACAGATTCTCGAACTGAACGGCGATGCGCCGCAGGCCGTCATGCTCGTAGGCGGCGGCTCCCTCACGCCGCATTTGCAGGAATGTGTAGCCGGTGCGCTCGGCATGCCCGAAAACCGCGTGGCCGTACGCCGTCCCGGTATCATCGACGGTATCACCGACATTCCCGAGGAACTGCACAGCCCCGACGCCGTGACGCCGCTCGGCATCCTGAAAATCGCCTCGCTAAATACACTGCATTTCCTCTCCGTCTACGTCAATGGCGAGGAAGCCAGCCTCTTTAACTTCCGCGAACTCACAGTCAGTGACGCTCTGCTCAACGCTGGCATCAACCTGCGTGAGTACAACGGCCATCCCGGTCTCGGCCTCATGGTCAACCTCGGCGGTGAGCGCAAAACCTTCCCCGGTACGATGGGCACGCTGGCCAAAATCACGCTCGACGGCGCCGAGGCGGACCTCGATAGCGTCGTACACGACGGCAGTCAAATCACCATCGAACGCGGCGAGGACGGCACTGCCCCTAAAATCAAACTCAGTGACCTCGTGACCACGACGCCCGAGTTTACGCTGTATATCAACGGACGCGAGAAACACGTCAGTCAGGCCGCTACCGTCAACGGCCAACCCGTGCCGCCAGACTATGAGCTACAGGACGGTGATAACATCGAGAGCCGTGAGTTCCGTACGCTCGGCGAGGTGCTGAAAGCAGCCGGCTACCCGCCGCTGGGCCACCAGATTCACTACACGCTGAACGGCAACGCAGCTACATACACCAGCGCCCCCGATATCCTGCTCAACGATGCGCCTACGGCTATCTCCATGCCCGTACACGAGGGCGACCATATCGAGTACAGCGTCGAGGAGTCACCCAAGCTCAGCGATGTGCTGGAGCTCTCCGACCTCGCTACGGATATCACTATCTACTATAATAACGCTGAATATAAAATCCCTGCCGCCAGCCTCACGCTCACGGTCAACGGGCATAAAGCCAGCGCAGGCACGCTCATCGAGGATGGTGCTGACGTCACCTTCCAGAAGAGTGAACGCCGTGCCACCACGGTCAGCGACGCCCTGGCCGCCATCAATTTCCAGGCACCAGCAGCCACCTCGCGCCTCAAATTCACCATTCTCGTGAACGGTCTGGCGGTAGACTTCACCTCGCCCATCAAGAACGGCGACAATCTCGAGGTCAAATTCACCCCGCTCGACCAGAACAAAGATGCCGCTACGGCTCCCGCCACCACGTCCGGCACTGGCATCACCGGCGTACCGACCCTGGCAGCCATCAATGCCGGCGCAGCCCAGCCAGCGAAACCCAACGAGACACCACACGTTTCACCCTTTGCGAAATTTGGCATCAACCAGCCGCCCACCACACCGCCGCAAAAACCCGTCCCCTACATTCCCGGCATGCCCACGCCGCCCGAGCAGCATTAAAATCGCGGGCAAAGGCAAATTTTCCTTGCATTCACCGCTAAAAACATGTATCATAGATTCATGTGTCAACGATGAAATCAATTCAGCATCAACCCAGCGCATTGGTTTCACCCGTGGTCATAACCACGTATCTATGGAGGTGAACATCACATGGCAGTACCTAAGCGTAAGATGTCCAAGGCACGCCGCGACCAGCGCCGCGCCAACTGGAAGCTCACTGCCCCGGGCTATGTGGCCTGCCCGCAGTGCCATGAGCCGAAAATGCCTCATCATGTATGCCCCGAGTGCGGCTACTATGACGGCAAAGAGGTCGTAGCGGCAGCTGAATAAGCCGCTAGGGAGTCAAGATGATTCCCACATATTAACAAACGAACGGTCCCGCCAGCGGGGCCGCTTTTTTATGTAACATCAACGCCCATGCTACGGCAAGTTTTCTCCCCCTCTGTCTGTAGACGTGCTATAATAGGACGATAACTAACGTCCGCTGGACCTATGAACTCAGCAATCTACCAGGAGGTATAAATAATGATTACCAAAGAACTCATCGCGCGTATCAACGCGCTCTCCCACAAGCAGCGCAGTGTAGGGCTCACGCCAGCCGAGAAGCAGGAGCAGCACGAACTGCGCCAAACCTACCTCGCCGGCATCCGGGGCCAACTCAAGGGCATGCTCGACAACATCGAGTTCGTCGATACACCGCAAAAGCCCCAGCCAAAGGTTGTCCGGGCCGGTGAGGTCTCCTTCTCCCTGCGCCGTACCATCACCGAAGAGTAAGCAATACAAAAAGGCTCCGCGCCAAAGCGCGAAGCCTTTAATTCTCATGGCAGAGAGGGTGGGATTCGAACCCACGGTGGCTCATCACCACACTTGATTTCGAGTCAAGCACCTTCGACCACTCGGACACCTCTCCGTGTTCTCGTCTTGAAGAACGTAAATAATTATAACAGAGTCAACCGTAAAAAGCAAGGATTAACGCACGAAATTCGTCCGAATAACCGGCTCCAGCTCGGGCAGGCCATATTTTTTCTTGCCTAGGGCAATACTACGCATGAGGAAAACCATATTGTGCGCGAGCGTACGCATGATTTGCAGGCCTTCAGCGTCCTGTGCTGCCTCGCCGGGGGCCGCACCATGCAGCTGGTTCCAATACTGGCTGGCGGCCACAGGCATCCCCGCATAGGTGAAATACTTGTTCAGCCCATCGATAGTCGCCGTCAGGCCACCACGCCGCGCCACGGCAATCGCTGCACCAACTTTCATACGCTTGTCAAAATGCGTACTGCAGAAGAGGCGGTCGAGGCAGGACACGAGCGTGCCGTTCGCTGAGGCGTAATAAACCGGCGTCGCCACGACGAGGCCGTCTGCCGCTTCGAACTTTGGCGCGAGCTCATTGACCACATCGTCAAACACACACTTGCCCGTCTTGCTGCAGCTATAGCAGCTGATACACCCCCGCACGGCCTGTTTGCCAATGTTGACCGTCTCCATCTCGACCTCAGCCGCCGCAAACACCTTGCCCATTTCACGGATAGCTACAGCCGTATTGCCCTGCTCTCCATGTGGCGAAGCATTGATTACTAAAACTTTCATCTATGTACACTCCTTTTTACCTACGTCAAACGCATATACGCCTATTATACCGCAAAGCCCCAGCCCAGGTAAATGCCAGATGCGTGCCAACGCAAAATACCGCCAAGGCTTTAAAGCCCTAGCGGTATTTTACTATACAGAGAAAATCTGCCTTACGCCTGCACGACCTGCGCCTGCTTATTTTTATGACGGCGCAGCTGGAGGAAGAGCACCGCGAGGAAAAGCACGAGGCCGACCACGTCAGTCATCAACCCCGGTTTGATAAGCATCAGGCCGCCCACGATGAGGACAAGACGCTCCGGCAGGTAGCAGTTATCGGCAAGGTAACCAATCAGCGCCGAGGAAAGGGCAATCATGCCAATGATGGCCGTAATGGTCGTACTGATGAGACTGAACGGCGTCGCGTCAATCATCAGGAGCACTGGCGAGAGCACGAACATGTACGGGATGATAAAGGCCGCAATGGCCAGCTTCGAGGCATTGACTCCTGTCTTTAACGGATTGCCGCCGGCAATGCCTGAACCAGCGAAGGCCGCAAGAGCAACCGGTGGCGTCACATCGGCGATAATACCGAAATAGAACACGAACATATGTGCACAGAGTACTGGCACGCCCATCTGCACGAGCGCCGGTGCGGCAATCGTCGAGGTGATGACGTAGTTCGCTGTCGTTGGCACGCCCATGCCGAGAATGATGGCCGTAATCATCGTAAAGAACATCGTCGGGATGAGCAGGCCGCCCGAAAGGTCGAGAAGCCCCGAGGCCAGCTTCAGCCCCACGCCCGTCTTCGTCACCACACCGATGACGATGCCAGCCGAGGCACAGGCCACGAGCACCGAGAGCACATTCCGCGCGCCATTCTCCAGGCCGCGCACAATCTCAATCGGCTGCATGCGCGTGGATTTGCGCAGCGCTGAGCAGACAATGGCCAGCACGATAGCCACGAGAGCCGCGCGCATTGGCGTATACCCCGAGACGAGCAAGTACACGATGACCACGAGAGGCAAAGCCAGATGACCGCGCTCCCTGAGCAGTGTGCCGATTTTCGGCAGCTGGTCGCGGGGAATACCTTTGAGATTACTACGCTTCGCCTCAAAATGCACGCCGAGCCAAACGCCGATAAAATACAAGAGCGCCGGAATGACGGCTGCCTTGACAATGTCGATGTAGGGCACGCCCACAAACTCCGCCATGAGGAACGCTGCCGCACCCATGACCGGCGGCATGAGCTGACCGCCCGTGGAGGCCGCTGCCTCAACGGCACCAGCGAAATTCTTGTGGTAGCCGAGTTTTTTCATCATGGGGATGGTCAGCGAGCCCGTGCCCACGACGTTGGCTACAGAACTGCCCGAGACCGTACCCATGAGCCCGGAGGACAGCACGGCGACTTTGGCCGGACCGCCGCTGGCCCAACCGGCAATGGCGTTGGCGAGGTCAATGAAGAACTTGCCAAGTCCAGTAGACTCGAGATAAGCACCAAAGAGGATAAAGAGGAAGATGAACGTCGCCGAGACGCCCAGCGGAATGCCAAAAATGCCTTCCGTCGTGAAATAGAGATGGCTCACGAGCTGGTTCAGCGTCAGTCCGCGGTGTGCGAGCACGCCCGGCATATACGGCCCGGCAAAAGCATACGCGAGGAAAAAGAGCACGACACAAACCATCGGCAGCCCTACGACACGGCGCGTAGCCTCAATGACGAGTACGATACCTAAAAGACCCATGACAAGGTCTGTCTGGTTCACCATGCCCGCCCGCAAGACCAGGCTCTGATAGTCGAGAATAATGTAGAGCGGTGAAGCCGCCGCCACGATAGCCAAACCTACATCAAACCAATGGATTTTATGCCGTGACCAACTCTTGCGGCTGGGGTACAGCAGGTATACCAGCGCCAGGCCAAAACTCAAATGCACTGCACGTTGCAGTTGCGCATCGAGCACGCCGAACGTCGCCGTATACAACTGAAAAATGGAAAACGCAATGGCCAGTGCCGCCACGAACTTGCCCATGATGCCTGTATACACCATGGTATTAGAGTCCTTATCGTACTTTTTCAGTACCTCGGCCGCTCTGTCCTGTGCCTCCTGCATGGCTTGGTCAGATTGTTTCTCTTGCATAAGCGGTCATAGTCCTTTCCTAAATTATTTACCCGACGGCCGCCACAAGGCGAGCCGCCAAAGCGGTAACACCACGAGGTCCACGCGGGTACCTGGAGGATACATATTATAGAGCCGGTACTCCCGCCCCGCTACGCTGAGCGTCAACTGCGTGCCCACGCCTGTACGCAACGTAAGTTGCGGGAAATGCCGGTTCATATGGTCAAAGATGAAATAGTCGCCCTCTTCGCGGAAGTCCCCCTCCCCCTCCAGAAAGGGCAGCCCCACGCCAAACGACTGGTAACGCGTCGAAAGTAAAGTCAGCGAACCATCCTGCTCCACTTGCAGATTTTCCCACACCGGTGTTTTTTGCACCGAATGACGGAACTGAATGGTAAAGGGCAGGCCCGCCCGCGCGGGCACCGTGGCCAGCCGCGCCCCGTCGGCGTAGATGTTGAAGCAGGGCTGGCTCAAGATATGCGCCAACGCCAGCAGCACCGCCACCAAACAGGCCACGGGACACGGACGCCGCCACCATTTATCCACTGCTTCACCCTCTTGTTACAAAAGAAGCCTTCCCGGAGGAAGGCTCCTTTGCCTCGTATACTTAGCACCTAGGCCGCTAATTACTTATTTTTTCTCATCAAAGAACTTCTTGGCGCCCGCATTCATATCGAGCGACATGCCCTTCTCGGCACCCTCTACCGTGATGAGCTTGCCGACGGAGTGAGCGGCAACGATACGGTCAAGGTTCGAGAAAATGGCTTTGGCGATATCGTAGCCGAGCTTGTCATCAACCTTGTCATTCGCCACGAGCATAGACATAACGGAAATCGTCTTGACATCCTCATCGAAGCCCGCATAGGTACCAGCCGGCACCGTGGTCTTCGTATAGAACGGATACTTGGCAATCAACGCATCAGCTTCTTTGTCGCCGACCGGCAGCAGGCGGATTTTGTTCTGCGAAGAAATATCCTGCACCGAAGCCGTAGGATAACCAGCCGTCAGGAACGCTGCATCGACGTTGCCATCTTTCAGCGCGCTGGCACCCTCGCCGAAGGAAAGATACTGCACCGTAATGTCATCGTAAGTAATGCCATAGGCCTCGAGAATCTGGCGGGCGTTGGCCTCAGCGCCGGAACCAGCCGCACCGACAGCTACGCGTTTGCCCTTGAGGTCAGCAATGCTCTTGATGCCGCTGCTGTCGAGCGTCACGAACTGGCAGGTCTCCGGATAGAGCGTCGCGATGCCTTTGATATTCTTCACGGCGTTGTCCTTGAACATCTCCGTGCCGTTGACTGCGTAGTAGGTGATATCGTTCTGCACGATAGCCAGGTCAATGGAGCCCTCTTTCAGCATGTTGATGTTCGCAACTGAGGCACCCGTGCTCTGCGCACTCGCATTCATGCCCTTGATGTTATTGTTGAGAATCTCGGCCATCGCACCGCCGATAGGATAGTACGTACCAGCCGTGCCGCCCGTGCCGATATTCAGGAACTGCTTCTGTGCCTCCTGGCTGCTGCCCCCGCAGCCAGCCACAGCCGTTACAGCCGCCACAGCCAGCAGCCCAGCGGCCAATAATTTTTTAGCTTTAGTAAAATGAAACCGCATATAAATCCCTCCGTACTTTTCTCTCTATATATTACCTTCATAAGACATATGCAATTATATCATGGAGTGTATACATGTGCAAGACGTTTAAGATAAAAATATACACAGAATGTAATGTTTATATGTATACACTGTGCAAGTATAGTCCACCCGTATCTTGGCGAAGCCCCTATTTATCGGGATTGGAACTAAAGATTTACTCATATTGTTCCACAAATTTACATTTTTTCAGCGGCGTTACTCACCAATCACTCACCATTTCCAGCGGGCAGCGTGTGTACAAAAAACGGCACCCCGCTTTCCTGAACGGGGTGCCGCAAACGCTCTGTATATTTTTTAGAATTGGAAATGTGCCAAGTCCTGCTGCTGGTCCTGTGCCAGATTCGCGAGCGATTCGCTGGCGGAGGCGATTTCCTCGGCGGAGGCAGACTGCTCCTCCGTGGCGGCCGAGACCGACTGGATGTTGGCGGAAACCTTGTCGCCGTGCGTACCGATATTGGCCACGCCCTTGGTGATGATTTCCGCACTGTGCGCCACTTTTTCCACAGCTTCGGAGACCTGATGAATCTGCTCGGAGACACTGCCCACATGCTCGTTGATGCTCTTGAACATGTTGCGCAGGTTTTCGACTGACTCGGCACCAACCTTGACCGCCGTGCGGCCCTCCTGCATGGAGGCCACGGCCTGCTCAGTATCAGTCTGAATATTCTTGATGAGGCGGGCGATTTTCTCCGTGGAGCGCTGGGATTCATTGGCGAGTTTGCCCACTTCCTCGGCCACCACCGTGAAGCCGCGTCCATGCTCCCCGGCGCGGGCGGCCTCAATGGAGGCGTTGAGCGCGAGCAAGTTGGTCTGCTCGGCGATGGCCGCGATGGTATCGACGATTTCGCCGATTTCCTGCGAGCTCTTGCCGAGGCGGTCAACGACTTCGGCGGAGTTGCTGACTGTCTGGGCGACGCTTTCGATTTTCGCCACCGAATCGTCGATCGAAGCGTTGCCAGCCTGTGCCTGCACCCCGAGAAACCCAGTACCCCCATGCCGACAAAAGCCACACAGACGATAAGCAGAATTTTGACGGAAATGCGGATGTCCTTCAAACGCAACATAAAGATATATCCCCCTTCCACTTTTGTTCTATTGACAGGGCTATTATACTATATTTTTATGCCATGCAAGGGGTAATGTAAAAATCAATTCCAACCCATGTGCATAACATGTTAAATACGGACTATCCGGTTGCGTCCGGCAACATTCGACAGGGGGTCCGCGTCAACGCGCGCTGGACTGTCACCTAGGGCAAACGGCATGCAAAAATGCTCCGAAGACCTTCCAGCCGTCACAAACAGTCAAGAACGGAAGCGGGACAAATTGCCTTTACATACTCAAGATATTGAAATACGGGCGGAGCTTCGTGCCGCCCGTGCCCGGAACATCCGTACCGTCGGGGTTCTTCGCGGGCGGCCTCTCGGGGTCGGCCACGGCAATCAGGTCGGGCTGGTAGCGGTAGCGGTCTTTGACCCTGTCGCCGACGAGCTCCGTGACCTGTATCGTGCCGTCGGGCATCCATCGGCGCGTCGTCGTGCGCGCGCTCATACGCAGTGCCTGAATCCGAGCCTCCTCGCGCGCCTCAGCCCGTTTTTGGAGCTCCATGCGCATCTGCTCCGCGTCCGTCAGCTCCGTCATAATCGCGCGGAACGTCGCATCCGTCTCCGTGCCGCCCTGCCGCGTCTCCAGCTCCAGCACCGTCTCGCCGGACTTCACCTGCTGTATCTTCATCGTGCTCACCTCTTCAGATTTATCCTCAATACATCTATCGTCACCAAAGACCATGTTCTAAAGTGCCAGCACCGAAAAGGCCGCCGCCCTCACGGGCAGCGGCTAAATTTGCTTTGATTTATGTAACTATGTGACTGAATGGTGCCTTAGGCGCGCGCAGCAGCCACGGCTTTAACGAAAGCTTTGGCGTTCTCCGTAACGCCCGCGTAATCGCCCTTCTTGGCCGGGCCCGAAAGGCTGCTGCCAGCAGAGACCGCCACGGCCCCTGCGTGCAGCCACTCGGCCGTATTCTCGACGCTGACACCGCCCGAAGGCATGAGCGGCGCCTGCGGCAACGGGCCATGAATATCTTTAATCATCTTCGTGCCCACGATATCGCCCGGGAAAATCTTCACGATATCGGCACCCGCCTTCAACGCGGCCACCACACCGGTCGGGTCCATAACGCCGGGGCAGGAAACCACACGGTAAAGGTTGCACAGCTCGACCACGTCTTGATCAAAGGCCGGGGAGACGATGAACTGGGCACCCGCGAGGATGGCGAGGCGCGCTGACGTCGTGTCGAGCACCGTGCCCGCACCGATAATCACATCGGCATCATCACGATATTTCTCTACGAGCGTTGTAATTGCTTCAGGCGCATGCGGCGTCGTAAAGGCGAGCTCGATAGCCTTCACGCCACCGGCGATGCAGGCATCAGCGATTTTTACGCCGTCTTCCATCGTCTTGCCGCGCACGACAGCGATAATGCCCTGCTGGGAGAGCTTGAGGACCGTTTCATTCTTATTCATAGTATCTATACTCCTTCAAAATCACGGCTGTTTGCCGATATAGGCGAGGATACCGCCGTCAACATAGAGGATATGACCGTTCACGAAATTTGAGGCGTCGGAAGCGAGGAATACAGCCGGACCCATGAGGTCCTCCGGCGTGCCCCAACGGTTAGCCGGCGTCTTCGACAAGATAAACGAGTTAAAGGGATGTCCCGGCGTGCGCAACGGTGCCGTCTGCGGCGTCGCGATATAGCCTGGGCCGATGCCGTTGCACTGGATATTATCGGCACCATACTCGGAGGCGATGTTGCGCGTGAGCATCTTCAAGCCGCCCTTGGCCGCCGCATAAGCCGAGACCGTCTCGCGGCCCAGTTCACTCATCATTGAGCAAATATTGATGATTTTGCCGTGCCCCTTTTTCTTCATGCCGGGAATAACCGCCTTCGACACGATAAACGGCGCATTAAGGTCGATATCGACGACCTGACGGAACTCCTCCGCCTTCATCTCCAACATGGGGATACGCTTGATGATACCCGCATTGTTCACGAGGATATCGATGGTGCCGAGCTCTTTTTCAATGTCGGCGACCATCTTTTGCACTTCATCCTCTTTGGTCACGTCACAGATATAGCCATGTGCCTCGATGCCGTCTTTTTTATAATCGGCCAGCGCCGCATCCATGTGTTTCTGGCTGCGGCAGTTAAAGGCGATTTTAGCGCCTGCCTGCGCATAGGCCTTGGCAATCGCATAGCCGATACCATAGGCCGCGCCCGTCACGAGCGCCACTTTCCCCTTGAGCGAAAACTGTTCCAGCAAATCCGCCATAGTGAAGAGCCTCCTTACTTCAAATCCACTTTCTTGATATCATCCATATCATCAAAGGTCTTGTTCTCGCCGCCCATCGCCCAGATGAACGTGTAGTTCTTCGTGCCACAACCGGCGTGAATGCTCCAGGACGGGCTGATGACCGCGTCCTCGTTGTGCATGACAATGTGACGCGTCTCATTGCCCTGACCCATCATATGGAACACGACATCATCGTCGCCAACCTCGAAATAGAAATAAATCTCCATGCGGCGCTCGTGCGTATGCGCGGGCATCGTGTTCCAGACGGAGCCCGGTTTCAGCGCCGTCATGCCCATCGAGAGCTGGCAGGTCTCGAGTACATCGGGATGAATGAACTGGTTGATGACACGGTCGTTGGCCTCCTCCATCTTGCCACAGGGCACCTTGCGTGCATCCTTGAGCGTCAGGAGCTTCGTCTGGCAGGGCTTGTGCGCGGGCGCAGAAACCATGTAGAACTTCGCGGGCTTACTGCTGTCGTCACTCTTAAACGTGACCTCTTGGGTGCCCATCGTGATGTACAGGCAATCCTTGTAGCCGAGTTTATACTCCGTGCCATCGGCCGTAATCACGCCGCTGCCGCCCACATTGAAAATACCGATTTCGCGGCGCTCAAGAATAAACTGCGTGCCGAAGTTATGCCAGACGTCAATGCCCTTGTCGAGGGACACCGTCTCCTTGACAGGCATGCAGCCGAACGTAACCATGCGGTCTACATGCGAATAGGTCGCCGTCACCTTGTCTGGCTGAAACAGCCCCGTGATGAGGAACTCCTTGCGCACCTCCTCGGTATTGTAGCGCTTGAAATCTACGGGATTTACGGAATAACGTACATCCATCTTGCTTGCCTCCATTTATTGCCTGAAAATTACTTTTGCGCATTCATGAACGTCTCGAGTTTCCTGCGGTCGGGCAGCCCCTCGTTATCACCAGCTACCATGACGGCAAGCGCGCCGATTGCCGCGCCGCGGTGTGCGGCCTCCTCCAACGTCTTTCCCTCGAGCAGCGCGCTGATGGTGCCCACGGCAAAGCCGTCGCCCGCACCGACCGTATCGACCACACGCTCCACATGGAAGCCCGGCGAGTCGAACTTCGTGCCGTCCGCCGCCTTGACGAACGAGCCCTTGGCCCCGACCTTGACCACGACCGCCTTGGCTCCCTGGCCGATATAGAAATCGGCAATTTTCTCCGGGTCGCGCGAGCCCATGAGCGTCTCGCCCTCGCCCACACCTGGCAACACGAGGTCTGCCTTCGCCGCCAGCACGTTGATGACGCGCACCATTTCCTGTTTGTCCGCCCAGAGCGCCGGACGCAGGTTCGGGTCAAACGAGACACGCGCGCCGTGCTCGCGGGCGAGGTCCATGAGCCGGCCTGCGGCCTCGCGGCAGTTCGCCGAAAGCGCGGCGGGAATGCCCGTGACATGCACATGCTTGACTCCCGTCCAGTCGATAGCGTCGAGGTCAGCCGGAGCAAAGTGCGAAAACGCCGTCCCCTTGCGGAAATTGATCACCAGCGGGTCCTCGCCTGGAGCTGCCTTAGCCTTCATCTGCATCCCCGTGAGGAACTCATCATCCTGTTTGACATAACGGTTGTCGATTTGGTTCGCCGCGAGGAAATCACAGATATGCTCGCCAAACGGGTCACGTCCCACGCGGGAGATATAGGCCACGCTGTGTCCGAGGCGCGCTAAACCCACGGAGAAGTTCACCTCCGCCCCGCAAACATAACGCGTGAAATGCTCCACATCTTTCAGCGGGCCCGTCGTGTCGGCCACAATCAAGCCCATCGGCTCGCCATACGTCAATACTTCAGCCACTTTAAAATACCTCCTGCTTAAGCTCTGTATAATATGTGAGCTTTTACACCGTGAACCGGTTTATAAAGAGAGTAACCTGCAAGGCGGCCACGCCGCCTAAAAAACAAATTTACTGCTGCCAGCGTCCACAACCTATCCTCAGGTAGAATGACGCACATGCAGCGTGCAGGGGAGCTCGATATCCTTGGGTGGGACTGTGGGCGCGTAGTGCAGATTGTGCATCATGCGCTTGACGCACTCCCGCCCCTCCTCGTATGTCGGCAGGGCAATCGTCGTGATACCGCCGCCCACGAGGTTCATCCAGCTCCAGTCATCATAGCCGCACAGACCCGTATCGCACGGGAACTCCAGCCCGAGGTCGCGCATGGTCTGCACGATGCGCATAGTCGCCACGCCGTTGCCCGTGAATATGCAGTGCTTGTGCCCTGCATGGTCCTGCATGAACTCCTGCAGCACACTCGCGTCACGCAGTTTCTTCTCGAGGAAATAGACCTGCGCCTGCCCCTCGAAATAGTCGTTGTAAATCTCACGGAAAATCTGGCAGCGGTTGATACGCGTACTGTTCGTGAGCGGCTGCGTGAAATAGCCCACGCTCGCATAGCCCTCACCCTTGAGATAGCGGAACAGCTGGTGCATGGCCTCTTTATCACTGCTATGTACCGTATCGAACAGGTCCCGCTCAATCGTGCGGTCGGCGAGTACGATGCGCACCCCCGAATCCGCAATCTCGCGCAGGAACTCCTCGTTACCGCCGGTCGTGTTCAGCACGATACCGTCAACGCTCTGGTCAATCATGTTGAGGATATAGTCGCGTTCCTTACGCGGCTCATCGTCAGAGTTGGCGATGAGGATCCGGTAGCCGAACCGCTCACAGCAGTCACTGATGCCCTTGAGCAAAATCGGCGAGAACGGGCTCGTGATGTCGGAGACAATCACCCCCATGACGAACGACTGCTTGGACTTGAGGCTGCGCGCCAACGAGTTCGGGCGATAGCCCAGTTCCTCGATAACATCGGCAATCTTTTGCCGCGATTCCTCCGACATATATTCAAACTTGCCGTTCAAATAACGCGAAATCGTGGTCTTGGACACGCCGGCCTTGGCCGCCACATCCACAATGGTGACCTTTTTCCGCTTGGCTCCCGCCATGGACTTCACTCCTTTGTTCTAGCAACGGTCAACGAAACCGTTTTACATTTCTTACTATAGCGCATTTACCTTCATTTGTCTAGTATTTTCCGAAAAAGTTTTCATAGTGTACCGGAAAACTACGCCGACTGCTCACTCTGGCCACACAAAAAAATGCACCCGGCACGTCCCCGCAGGGTACGCACACCAGGTGCACTTGCCATATCAGCCAGTAATTATTTTTCCAACAGCAGGCCCACGCGTTTCTTGACCTTCGTCAACGTCTTGTTCGCGATGTAGGTCGCACGCTCGGCGCCCTTGCGCATCTCAGACTCAAGATAGGCCCGGTCATCCATAAGCCGCTGGAAATTCTCCCGCACGGGGCGCAGTTCCTCGGCCACGGCCTCGCCTACGGCCAATTTGAAATCACCGTAACCCTTGCCCGCGAACTCCGCCGTGATGTCCTCCATGCTCTTGCCCGTGACTGCACTGTAGATGGTCATGAGGTTGTTGATACCATCTTTACCCTCACGGTAGCAGACCTCAGCCTCGCTGTCCGTGACCGCACTCTTGAACTTCTTGATAATCACATTCTCATCGTCGAGAATAGAAATCGTCGCCTTCGGGTTCGTATCTGACTTGCTCATCTTGCTCGTCGGGTCCTGTAGGCTCATGATGCGTGCGCCCGCCTTCGGATAGTAGCCCTCGGGCAGTTTGAAAATCTCGCCATACGTATGGTTAAAGCGCGTCGCCACATCCCGCGTGAACTCCAGATGCTGTGTCTGGTCAGCGCCCACCGGCACGTAGTCAGCCTGATAAAGCAAAATATCGCCCGCCATCAGCGACGGATAGGTGAACAGACCTGCATTGATGTTATCAGGATGCTTCTGTGATTTATCCTTGAACTGCGTCATGCGCGAGAGCTCGCCGAACTGCGAGCAGCAATCCATAATCCAGCCCATTTCCGCGTGGCACTTGTTATGGCTCTGCACAAAGACGAGGCTCTTCTCCGTATCGATACCGCAGGCCAGCAGCAGCGCAAACGCCTGCCGCGTCTGTGCCCGGCGTTTTTCGGGGTCAATATGAATCGTCAGCGAGTGCAAATCCGCGATAAAGTAATAGCAGTTATACTCGTCCTGAATTTCACGCCAATTACGCACCGCCCCGAGGTAGTTCCCGAGCGTAAACACGCCCGTAGGCTGAATACCCGACAAAATAATCTTCTTCGCGTCTTTCGTGTCTGCCATAATTTTAGCTCCTTTTGCTTTGCCGGAGATTTTTACGCAAAATAAAAGTCCCCGGCAGTCGATAAAACTGCCAGGGACGAATCTTCTATTCGCGGTGCCACCCTGTTTCATGGTGCCAAACCATGCTCTTACGGAGTACCTGCATACTCCTGACGTCTCACGCACGCCTTACGTCACAGCCTACTTGCCAAAGCTTACCTCAGCTTTCAGTGCGCCCTCAGCGACCCAACCAGTCAGCCAGCAACCATCCGTCTCCCACCAGCACGGACTCGCTACAGACGCCCAACCGACCTCTCTTCGCCTCAACGGTTTACGACTGATATTATAACACCAATGCTACATACTGTAAAGACTATGCCACCTGTACCATTCAAGCCTCCGCAAACTGCATCTGCCTTACCTGCCGCAAGATATCGCCATAATGACCTTGCTTACCGAAGAGCAGCGTTGTACCCAGCACGAATCCCTTGACTCCCTGTGGTGCATAGGTACGGATTTTATCGGCGCCACAGGCGCCGTCCCAGTATACTTCAAAGCCCATTTTCTCGCGTAATTTCAACAGGTGCTGGATTTTCTCGCCCACGTAGGGCAGGAACATCTGCCCCGCGTTGCCGGGATTGACCGACATCACAAGCACCTTTTGCACGATGCGCAACATCTCATAGACCGTCTCTACACTCGTGCCCGGATTGATGGCAATACCGGGGATGATGCCCGCATCGATAACCTTTTGCAACGTCGTCGACGGATGATACTCAGCCTCGGGGTGGATGTAGATGGTATCCCCCGGCCGCAAATTCGCAATAAATAGTTCTATCGTGTGGCTCGGATGCTCGACCATCAGATGTACATCGAGGGGTTTATCCGTCAGACTGCGAATGCAACGCAGGTCATTCAACGACATCGCAAAATTAGGCACGAAACGCCCGTCCATAATATCGATATGGAACGAATCAATGCCGCCCTCCTCCAGTTCGCGCACCTCGCGCTCCAGATTGCGGTAATCCGCGCACATCATCGAGGCCATCAGTTCAAAACTCATAGCGCACACCTCACAAAATAAACATCACCTTGCCATAGCACTCGCGTTTCTCGTGCATAAGGTCAAAGGCCCGCGCATAATCCGCGAGGGCAAAGCGATGCGTGATGATTTTTTTCAGCTCTATAGCATGATTCTGCATGCCCCGCAAAGAATCCTGCCAATCGTTCTGCATCATCTGGAAAGAACTGTTCCACGTCCCTATGAGCTGCAACTCACGCCGCAAAATCTGCCAATAACCGTCCTGTGTGAGCGTCATGCTGCCAGCCGGGTTGCCGAGTGTTACCACACGACCAAAAGTCTGCACATTCCAGACACAGGCCTCCAAGCCCTCCGAGGCGCCCGTGCCCTCGATACACGCTGTGGCCCCCTGCCCATCTGTTAGTTCCGCCACTTTCGCGCGGATGTCCGTCTCTTGTACATTATAGGTATCAGTAAAACCCAACCGTTGCGCAAAAGCCACTTTCTCTGCACTGCGTGCAGCCAATATTATGCGTCGCACCCCAGCCGCCCGCGCCCACTGCGCAATGATGAGAGCAATCGTACCCACGCCGTAGATAAAGAGCGTGTCCCCGAGTCCTACACCGCTTTGGCGCAACGCGTGCAATGCCACCGCCGTAGGCTCGTTCATCGCGGCCTCCTCATAGCTCACGCCTTCAGGCATAAGGCAGAGATTGGCCTTTTTCACCGCAATATACTCCGCCATTCCGCCATCCTGCCGCGAGCCGTAGTAGCTATAGTGACGACACTGCGCATAATGCCCCGTCTCGCAGGCCGCGCACTCTCCGCAGGGCAACAGCGGGAATACCGAGGCCCCACGTCCCACGAGCGTATCGTCATCCGCCTCTATAATCTCACCCGAGAACTCATGCCCGATAACCGTGGGGAAATGGTACGTCCCTTTCGTGAATACGCGGGGAATATCACTGCCGCAGATGCCTACGGCCTTGACTTTCAGTAACACCTCATCCGCCTGCGGCACAGGACGCGGCACTGCCTCATAGCGCAAATCGCCCACGCCATGCAGATTCAGCGCCATCATCTTTTCTGCCTGCTCCATTTCAGCCCATCCTTCCTTGCTTTCCCCGTCTAACACCTTACTACGCAACGGCCAGGCATCTATCATCAAGTCTGCCTGAGCTATAGATAGCTCATTTCAGCCACTCGTCCCGCTCCGTCTCCAGCAGTGCCTTGAACAAGTCTATATCCTCCACCCGCGTGAGCTTGATATTGCGCTCTGAGCCCTGCGCGAAATGAATCTCCCAGCCCAGCGCATTCTGTAGCGCCGAAATCGAGTCCAGCTGCACGCCCTCGGCATCAGCCCGCGCATACATCTCGCGCATGCGCCGCCCCGTCACCGCCTCCGGCGTCTGCCCGCGCACGAGCTGCGAACGCTCGACAACCTCCGCTGTCGTCTCAGGGGTCGTGCGTGCATACATCGTATCCGCACAGTCCAGCACCGCCATAGAGTTGCCGTACTGCTCACACACGCGCACCACATCTGCCAGCGACTCTGACGTCACCAGCGGCCGCACCGCATCGTGCACGATGATGACATCCTCGTCCGCCACCGCGCCCAGTGCCTCCATGCCGCGCCGCGTCGACGCATAGCGCGTGCCGCCGCCCGGCACGATGTCCGTCAATTTCGTGATACCGAACTGTGCCGCATAGCCGCGCAGCACCTGCTCCCAGCCCTCGACGCACACACAGACGATGCGGTCAATGCACGCCTGCGCCTGCAGCGCCGCCAGCGTATAGATAATCACCGGCCGGTTGTGTACATGGATAAACTGCTTCGGGATATCCTGCCCCATGCGGCTCCCCACGCCCCCGGCCAAAACCAAAGCGATATGCAATATGATATCCTCCCTCTCGCTTCGTCAATAAAGGCGTGGGACAACGTGCCCCACGCCTTATCCTGCTCTATATATCGGCATTGTACCTATTTTCTTAAATACGTCCACTCAGCCTGCCGCCATAGCCTGTTCCAATTTGGTCAAGCGCGTATCGATTTTCTCATTCAACGCATTGACATACTCGAACGTAGCCTTCTTGTGGTCGAAATCATCCATCGTCGCCGTCATAAATTCCTGTCGTTCACGTACCGCCTGCA
>Ga0256406_1000152_pt1 | contig 130989 bp, 100 predicted proteins | sample RumenRJG_03DNA_FD_185986 | JGI IMG/M metagenome (GOLD analysis project Ga0256406, IMG submission 185986) | Bovine rumen microbial communities from Lethbridge, Alberta, Canada - RJG_03 | ecosystem: Host-associated > Mammals > Digestive system > Stomach > Rumen | place: Canada: Alberta... | reverse complement strand
CAGAACATGGTGGGATGGCTCGGCTTTCACTGTGCCGCTCCGAAAGGGACAAAGATCCATTTCCAGTTTGGTGAAATTCTGCAGAACGGTAATTTCTACCGTGACAACCTGCGAACCGCACTGGCTGAATTTACCTATGTCTCGGATGAAACGGAACGCGATGTCAGACAGCACTTCACCTTCTACGGATTCCGGTATGTCAAGATCACCGGATGGCCGGGGGAGCCGGACCCGTCTGATTTCCGGGGACTGGTTATCTACTCCGAGATGGAGGATCTGAGCAGCTTCGAGACCTCCGATCCCCTGGTAAATAAGCTCTTCGAGAACACCAAGTGGGGCATGCGCGGGAATTTTCTCGATGTTCCCACCGACTGTCCGCAGCGGGACGAGCGGTACGGCTGGACCGGCGACGCGCAGATCTTCTCCGGCACTGCCTGCTTCAATATGGACACCTATGCCTTTTACACAAAATTCGGCTATGATCTGGCCTGCGAGCAGTCCCGGTTAAATGGCGCCGTTCCGGATGTCGTGCCTACCGCAGGATATACCGGCACCATCTCCACCGCATGGGGCGAGGCGGCGACCATCATTCCCTGGAATGTATACCTGCATTACGGTGACAAGGAAATTCTCCGGAGGCAGTTTGACAGCATGCGGGCCTGGGTCGACTACATGAAACGGCAGGATGACGCGCACGGCTCCCGACGCTTGTGGCAGAGCGGATTCCACTACGGAGACTGGCTTGCCCTCGACGGAAATGTGAACGGCGGCGTATACGGAGCCACCGACCCGTTCCTGATTTCCTCCGCTTACTACTATTATTCGACGCGGATCGTCGCGAAAAGTGCCGATATTCTCGGTTATGAGAAAGAGGCTGCCGATTACCGGCTCCTTGCGGACGAGATTCACGATGCCTTTATTCATGAATACTTCTCCCCGTCCGGCCGCCTCGCCGTGGATACGATGACCGCCTATGTAGTGGTTCTCTACATGGGTCTCACACCGGATTTTGCGCTGGAAAAGGTAAGAAGCGGTCTTCTGAACAAGCTGGCACGAAACCGCTATCACCTGGAGACCGGATTTGTCGGAACGCCCTATCTGATGCGTGTTCTCTCCGACAACGGTATGAATGACTGCGCCTACCATCTTCTGCTCGAGAAGGGCTTCCCCGGGTGGCTGTATGAGGTGCTTATGGGTGCCACTACCATCTGGGAGCGCTGGAACTCCGTGCTTCCGGACGGAAGCATCAGCGGCACGGAGATGAATTCCCTGAACCATTATTCCTATGGCTCGGTCGTAGAATGGATGTTCCGCGACATGCTTGGAATCATTCCCGATGAAGATCATCCGGGCTTCCGCAGATTTACGGTTGCCCCAAAGCCGAATTACTCCATCCCACAGGCGAAGGGTTCCCTTCGCTCCGCATCCGGTATGATCCGAAGCGGTTACCGGCTGGCAGACGGAAACCTTACGATAGACGTCACCGTACCCTTTAACACCGAGGCGAAGCTTGTGCTTCCGGATGCCGATGCAAACGCCCTGCGTTCCTGCGCTGACCACATGGACGGCATCCTCTCCATGCAGCAGGACGGAAGCAGTGTCTCCATGGTTGTTCAGGCCGGAACGTATTCCTTTACCTACCGGCCCACAAGACCCTACCGAAAAGTATACAGCCTCGATTCTCTGATGAGTGAATTAATTGAGAATCCGAAGACAAAGGCAATCCTCGATAAATATTTTTATTCCCGATACTCCGTCATACCCTTCGAGAAGGAACTTTTTACTCTCCGCCAGACACTCAACGGTCCGTTTACGTATCTGCCCTATGAAGAGCAGGAAAAGATCGATCAGCTGCTGCGAGAAGTGGATTGAAACACAATTGCGCAAAATAAAATAAATTGAAATAAAGTCGAACATCCCGCATGCACACAGCAACATTGCCGTGTACATGCGGGATGTTTTATCTCATTTCCAAACGTGATAATTAATGCAGCAGCGCTTTCCGGATGGCATTCTTCCACCCCTCATACTTCTGAAACCTAACAGCTTCTTCCATTTGCCTCCGATACGCGGTTGTCCGGATATGCTCAAAGATCGTTTCCTCCTGATAGAGTCCGCAGGAGATTCCCGCCAGATAGGCAGCTCCCATACCGGACAATTCCTGCAGATCCGGAACCAGCACACAGGTATCTGCCATATCCGCCTGAAACTGCATCAGATAACGATTTCCGGTCGGGCCGCCGTCTACGTGAAGCGTCTCCACCGGATCTCCGGTCTCCTCTCGCATGATCTCGATCAAATCGGTGATCTGATAGGCAATACTTTCCACGCAGGCCTTGATCATCTCCTTTTTCCCGGTCGTGCGCGTGATTCCTGTCAGAAGGCCAGTCGCCTCCGCATCCCAGTACGGGGCTCCGAGTCCTGTAAACGCGGGAACAAAATAAGCGTGGTCCTCCGCGTTCGCCTGCATCGCCAGAGCTTCGGTCTCAGACGCAGAGGAAATCATTCCCATCTGCTCCTTCAGCCAGGTGATGGACGCTCCGGTATAATTCAAATTTCCTTCCAGCACATACTCGACGCGTCCTCCGATCCCCCACGCGAGAGACGTCACGAGTCCGTGCTGACTGTCATAACGGCTTTCTCCGGTGTTCATCATCACCGAGCTCCCGGTCCCGTAGGTTGCCTTCAGTTCCCCTTTTTTGCGGCAGTTCTGCCCGAACAAGGCGCCGTGACTGTCCCCGAGAACCCCTGTGATCGGAATTTTACCCGGAAGCAAACCCTCCAGATCTGTCATGCCGAATGCAGAATCCGACATCATAACCTCCGGCATCGCATCTGCCGGTATGTGGAAGGACTGCAGCAATTCCTCATCCCACGCCAGCGTCTCCAGGTTGAAAAGCTGGGTGCGGGATGCATTGGAGTAATCCGTCCTGTGAACCGTTCCTCCCGTCAGCTTGTAGACGAGCCAGCTGTCGATGGTTCCCACAGCCAGTTCGCCCCTTTTGGCGAGCTCCGCCGCCTCCGGTACATTTTCCATGATCCACTGCAATTTTGCAGCAGGAAAATAAGGAGAGAGCGGAATGCCTGTTTTCTGACGGACGCTTTCCGCTTCTCCCGCCTTCTCATGCCGCGCGCAAATCTCCGCTGCCCTTGCGCATTGCCAGACGATCGCGTGGCAGACCGGTCTCCCGGTCACCTTGTTCCAGGCCGCCGACGTCTCTCTCTGATTTGAAATTCCGAGCGCCATAATTTCCGCGGGAGCAATCCCCGCTTTTTCAATGACCTTTCGGCAGACACCCACTGTGTTTTTGAATATCTCATCGAGGTCGTGCTCCACCCAGCCCTTCTCATTGACGATCTGCGCGTGCGGGAGATCTGCGCGTGCCGTCAGTTCCCCCTTCTCGTTAAACAGCAGTCCCTTTGTGCCCTGCGTGCTTTGATCGACTGCCAGAATATATTTTCCCATATGCTTATGCCTCGAGAAGCTCCTTTGCTTTTTTTGCGATTCCCTCTCCGGTTAGTCCGTAATGCGCAAAAACCTGCGCCGAGGTGCCTGTGATCACCGGGGCGTCCGGAAGAGCCATCGTAACCGTCTTCCGGGAACAGTTTTCCCCGACCACCTGTGCTACCATGGATCCCAGACCTCCGAAGGGTGAGTGCTCTTCAACGGAAATCACAACCTTTGCCCTTTGTGCCGCTTCGATGATGGCTTTTTTGTCCAGCGGTTTTACACAGTACATGTCCAGAACGGTTGCATGAATGCCTTCTGCTTCCAGAAGATCTGCCGCGTCTACAGCCGGGCGGACCATTTCACCGCAGGCAATAATTGCCACGTCGTCTCCCTTCCGGATCTCCGTTGCGTGATCCATCGCAAACGGACAATTGTCCTCTGTATAGACATCCTCGACCGGATTGCGTCCCACACGGATATACGCGCACTTTTCATCCTTTAAGAGCGCCTGCATCAGCTTCCGTGTCTGGTGTCTGTCACTGGGCAGATATACCCGCATGTTCGGAATGGCACTCATCGCCGCAATATCCTGGGCAGAATGATGGCTCATACCAAGCGCTCCGTAGCTGATGCCTCCGGAAATGCCGATCAGCTTTACATTGGTATCCGAATACGCGCAGTCTACCTTGCACTGCTCATAGCTCCTGGTCGTAAGAAACGATGCCGGGGATGCCGCGTATGGTTTCTTGCCCATCTTGGCCAGTCCCGCTGCCATGCCGACCAGATCCTGTTCCGCAATACCCGCCTCTACTGCCTGATCTGGATATGCCTCAAAAAAAGGCGTCAAGGAGGCCGATCCTCTGGAATCGCTGCACAGCACGACCAGGTCCTTGTCTGTCTTCGCTTCTTCCATTAACACATCACAGATGACCTTACGATTCGCGATTTTATTCATCTTTCAGCGCCTCCTTCTGATGCTCGAGATCCTGCATAATCTGTTCGTACTCCTCCTGTGTCGGAAGGTGATGATGCCACCCGGCCTTATTCTCCATGATTGGGGAGCCCTTTCCCTTTATGGTATTCGCAATCACACAGGTTGGTTTTCCTTTGCATACCTTGGCCTTCTCCAGCGCCGCATCCACCTCATCGATATCATTTCCGTCTACGGAAATCACATTCCAGCCAAAGGCTTCTGCCTTCCTCTTCAGATCCTCCAGCGCCATAACATCCTCTGTATTGCCTGAAATCTGAAGGCGGTTTCTGTCGATGATCCACACAAGGTTGTCCAGCCCGTACATGGCTGCGGACATCGCCCCTTCCCAGTTCGAACCCTCGGCGAGCTCTCCGTCACCGGTCACAACATACACCCGGTTCGGCCCCTTGTTCATTTTTACCGCCAGCGCCATGCCCACCGACACCGGAAGACCATGACCGAGCGATCCGGAATTCATTTCGATTCCAGGAAGCTTATTGTTCGGATGACCGATATATTTCGACCCGAATTTCGAAAACTCGCGGGTTACCTCCTCCAGGTTGAGGAACCCTTTTTCACACAGAACCGCATAGTAGGCTTCCATGGAATGTCCCTTGCTTAAGATGAACAGATCCCGGTCCGGATCCTCCGGATTTTCCGGTGAGATATTCATCTGACGGAAATACAGGTCCGTCAAAATCTCTATGACAGACATATCGCCGCCGATGTGTCCGCCTCCGCCTGCCATGATGATATTTACACAGTCCTCTCTCAGCTTGTAGGATAGATACTTCAGATTTTTCACGATTATTCTCCTCTCAGATATGCTTTCACATCTTCTTCAATAGGATCATAGAAATCCGGCTGAATCCCCAGATATTTGCATGCCTCATAAAGGACCGGCACCACATCCTCATGAATCGCGACGCAGTGGTGAATGTATGGTCCCTCGACCAGCTTTGCCTCGAGTCTCTTCAGGTTTTCCACCTCCACCCAGAGATAGGTACCCTTGGTATACGGGCCGTTGATTCCCTTCGCATGGCCGAGCAGAAGCGAATACTGTCCGTTGTCTCCGTCAAATCTGGTAAGTGTGAGATTGCCGTGTTTCGCTTCCGCCGAAACCGCTCCGTTATACGGGAAGGCCACGGGAACGCAGATGGAAGGTTTTTCCTTTGCCACAGAAATCGGCCACGGACCGCAGTGCTGGAGAAGTTCTCCGTTCTCGTTGTCCGGATGCCTTACGGTCCAATCCGCAAAGAGTCCTCTCTTCTCATTTAAGGTGGCAGCCTCCGCCATCACCTGCGTGATCGCTCCGTGAATATCCGTCTCACAGACTACCGGAAGTCCTTCCTCATTCAGAAGGGAATTGGCCGCGCAGGGCATGATGCCGATCTCGCCCTGAAGCGCATTCCAGCACTGAATCGCGATGGCGCTGCACCCGTAGAGATCTGCAAGGTTCTTCATGGCAATCTTCAGCGCGGCGACGTTTTCCAGCAATTCCGGCTTGATCAGGCAGTTCATGTTGTCCTGACAGTAACGGATGACATCCTGAACCTTCTCCGTCTCTTCCGCCTTTACCCGATTCAGCTCCGCGGTGAGCTCCGGAAGCGGAACCGGTGCCAGCTGAATATTAAACTTCTCGAGCAACTCTCCCTCGTTGCACATGGTGGACCAGAAATCGAACGGACGCGGCCCCAGCTGCAGAATCCGCAGATTACGGAACTTTTTCACCACATTACATACCTTCAGGAAATCGGTCAGTCCCCGTTCAAATTCCGGATCCTCCAGCCTGCAGTTCGTCATATACGTAAACGGAACCTGAAATCTGCGCAGTACCTTTCCAGTTGCGAAAAGGCCACACTGCGAATCCCGAAGCCGCATCCCGTCGGGCTCCGGCCGTTCATCTCTCGGTCCCCAGAGCAAAACCGGAACATTCAGCTCCTTTGCCAGTCTGGCGCACTCATATTCGGTTCCGAAATTTGCATGCGGCAGAAACAGGCCGTCTACCTTCTCCTTTTTAAATTTTTCCGCGATCCGGACCCTGTCGCATTCCTGGTACAGAAGCCCCTCCTCGTTAATGTCTGTGATATCCACAAATGAAACATTAAGCTCTTTCAGCCTCAGTCTGGTTAAGTTCGCGAACTTAATCGCGTCCGGTGCGCTGAAAATAGATCTTCTGGTTGGTGCAAAGCCGATTTTAATCGTCTCCATGGAATCCTCCTTTTTGCATATTGCCTTCGCATATTATCAATACGTGATACCGTTCTTTACCCAAAATTATAGACGTACATCAACTGAAGTAATACACATTATTAAGTGAATTTCACTAAATTATTAACTTAATTCTTCAAAGCTATTTCAGCAGGACGAGAAATGCATTACAATATCAACAGAATGGATCTGCGCACACCTGCACGCTACACATTTAGAGATTGCATCTCTATACGACACAAAATTTCAGCTTTCGCAGTCGGTTTATTGCCGTGTACAAGCAGGCTTCCTGCGTTATCGTTCCGAAAAGCACGTACTGTATGAGCGAGCGTGCGCACCACGGAGCAATCCGCAGCTGATACAGTTTATGGTACAAAATATCGTATGAGTGTTTACCGTATTTACAGGAGAATAAGAGAGATGTCCATCACCGCAAAGGAACTTGCCAGACAGCTTGGCGTAAGCCCCGCAGCTGTATCAATGGCTTTGAACAATAAACCGGGTGTCAGCACCGCGACAAGAGCGCGGATTGTTCGCGCCGCGGAAGCCGCCGGCTATGATTTTTCCAGGCAGGCTTCAAGAACCGCAGCTCATGGCGATATCTACTGCGTCATCTACCGGGCGAACAATGCGATTCTGAATTACTCGCCGATCTTTACGGAGCTGACCGACGGAATCGAACAGGGATGCCGCGATAACGGCTTTCATCTGCGTACCCTTCAGCTGTATGAACAGACCGATGACTTTGCGCGAATTGCAGAGGAGCTCCGCGGTTCCGACTGTGCCGGTATCATTCTGCTTGGCACGGAAATCTCGTCAGAAGTCTGCCGAAGGTTTCTCCGCCTGAATATCCCGATGGTTCTGCTGGATTCTTACTTTGAAACCATCGACTGCAGCAGTATTCTGATCAATAATGCACAGGGCGCCTACCTGGCGACAAATTATCTGATCGACAACTACCATCGCCAGCCGGGCCACCTGAAGTCTTCGTATTCGATTCAAAATTTCTTTGAGAGAGATGTGGGATTTAAAAGAGCGGTTCGAGAGCACGGAATGTCTGTCGGCAATTCCGTAATTCATGAATTGTCCCCCTCGATTGAGGGAGCGATGAGCGACATGCTCGATCTGATTGACGGCCATGCGGATCTTGCAGGCTGCTATTTCGCAGACAACGATCTGATTGCCATCGGCGTTATCAAAGCTCTCCAGGCACGTCACATCCGCGTTCCGGAGGATATTCCGGTCATCGGCTTTGACAATATCCGCGAGGGACAGATCGTGGACCCGGCGCTGACCACAATCGACATTCCCCGGCTGTTCATGGGGCAGACCGCCGTCCGCCAGCTGATCCGCCAGATCAGCTATCCGGTTCCGCACACCGTGAAAACGGAGATTTCCACCAGTATCGTTCCCCGCGATTCCGCGTGAGTCTTCCGCAGCTCCATCTGATCAGGATAAAACTTTGCTACAGTTCGTTTAGGCGCAAAACTCCATGCTGCGGCATAGAGGACCGGTTTGCGATGGGCCTCAGGACTGGAAAATTATTCTGTTGCAGATTGATTTTGCCTATCCTATACTTATAACGAATTGCAAAACCATCTTTCAAAAATCTTTTTTTACAAAAACAGGAGCCGAAGTTATGAAAGAATTTCCAAGAAGGGTTCTGATGGCAGTCATCGGCGTGTGCGTCACCGGTCTGTCGGTCGGAATGTTCGTTTATTCTGATATGGGCGTTGATCCTTTTCAGGTTTTTGCGCACGGCACATGGAATGCGGTCCGGCGGGCGCTTCCGCTCGATTTTGGAACCTATTATGCCATTCTGAATGCCATTCTTCTGGTCGTTATCTTCTTCTGGAACCGCAGAAAAATCGGCATCGGTACCGTGATCAACCTCTTTCTCGTCGGATATTTCGCGGAATTCATGGAATTTCTGCTGAAGAAGATGAATCCTGACCCGAACCTGGCCCTGCGGATTCTCTCTCTGATCCTCGGCGTTGTAATCATGTGCTTCGCTTCCGCCATGTATTTTACCGCCGATCTCGGCGTCTCCACCTACGATGCCATTGCCCTGACTCTCTCCGAGCGCCACACCAAATGGAAATTCAAATACATCCGAATCCTGACAGACCTGATCTGTGTTGTCATCGGCGGCCTTCTGGGCGGTGTAATCGGAATCGGGACACTGGTCACCGCCTTCTTCATGGGCCCGCTGATCGCTTTCTTTAACAAGAAGGTCGCTGAGCCTCTTCGCTATGGTTCCCGGAAGGATTAACGTGACAACTCTCGTTTTCCGGAAAAACGAAGCAATCGTACCGAATGGCTTTTCCGGTCAGGGAATACCCCGGGGTAATCCCCGCCAGCCTTGGCCCCTTCAGGGGCCTTTTTACGACTAACTTAAACGGCCTCGCATTAACAGCGGCCCTAAAGAGTGTCTCCTCGTCCCGGCACGGCATTTCCAGAAGGTGCAGAAGCTGAAACTTCTTCTTGACCAGAGCGCTCTTCTGCCTCTCCGGAAACATCGGATCCAGATAGATCACGTCCGGAGACTCCTTCAGGTTTCTCAGTGCCTCTATGCTGTCCCTCTCATGCAAATGCATCCTGCAGACGATTTTTTCCAGATTCGGATCCTGACCGGCACGCTTCAGACAATCCGCCAGAAGCGCCGCGATCACCGGATTCTGCTCATACATCTCCACCTCAAATCCCGCCGCAGCCAGGAGAAGGGAATCCTGCCCCATCCCTGCCGTCGCATCGAGGATGACCGGGTATCTGCCCGTCCCCCGGTCCATATCCTTCAGCTTTGCCGCCTTCACCAACAGCTCATGTGTAAGATTGTTATACCGTAGGCGCGGCAGCATTTCTGAAAAATCTCCGCGAATCTGAATGATTCCATCCGTCAGTGTGAGACCATTCTCATCGTACCTCAGAAACAGCTTCTTCTGCTTCTCACTGCTTCCCTCTTTGCATTTCGCCCCGTCTGTTTCCCTCCGGATATCCGCCTGCATCCCCGTCGCCTTTAACTGCTCCAAAAGATTCCAGCTTTGTTCTTCATAAGCAGCTCCTGTATCCAGAATATGAATGCTCTCAACCATCTTAATCCTCTGATAACCCAAGCATCCGGACTGTCCGGGTCTTCAGTGCTCTTGCAGCGCCTTCCACATCCTCTTTCGAAAAAATCGCGGAGATGACCGAAATGCCGACGATCCCGGAATCTGCCAGCTCCATGACATTTTCTTCGGTAATCCCGCCTATGGCCACAACCGGGATCGAAACCGCCTTGCAGATTGCCCGCAGCGCATCCATGCTCACCTCCGAGGCATCCGCCTTTGAGCCAGTCGGGAACACCGCGCCAACCCCGAGATAATCCGCTCCACGGCTTTCCGCAAGGATTGCCTCTTCCACAGTTTGCGTGGAAACGCCGATAATGCGCTCCTCCCCCAGTCTGCTGCGCACCAGACCGGTTTCCATATCACTTTGTCCGACGTGAACTCCGTCCGCTCCGATTTCCATTGCCAATTCGACATCATCATCAATGACAAACGGAACCTGATACCTCCGGCAAAGTGCTTTGATCTCAGAGGCCTCCTTCAAAAAATCATCGTGCTCCAGCTTCATATCGTCTTTCTCTCGAAGCTGAATAATGGTTGCTCCTCCCTTCAGCGCCCGCTCCACATCGCCCGCAAGAGAGCGGCCGTTCAGCCAGTGGCGGTCCGTCACCGCATACAGCTGAAGTGCCTTCGAAAGTTCTTCACGACTCCATTTACTCATCTTCACCCTCCTATCCATAGCTCATTCCGTATATGGTACCATTTATTAATGACGCGCAAGCTGCGTGGGCTGTCTGACACGAGCGCTTGCGCCTGAGGAGTTCCATAGCCCCATAAAATCAGGATAAAGCTTTCCTGCATCCAGTCTGCAAAGGACAATGGCACTGTAAAATCCTTGCTGTACTTAGTTGTAAGTGATCAGCAACTTTATGATACCGCAAAACATACGGACCATAAATTTATCAATTGCGCACCGGATCCCTCCAACCTATAATAGAAAGGGCAGCTGCCTGTCGAATTGCAGGACTCCACCTTGCAGAATAATCTTCATCTGTTACCTTTTAAGAAATATTCGCACCTGCGTGCATGAGGTTTTCCTATAAATGATCGACGCAAATCTTCAAAAATATCTTTCTTTTGTCAAGACTGTGGAACTCGGCAGCTTCTCAAAGGCAGCAGAGTCCCTTGGCTATTCACAGTCCGGCATCAGCCGGATGATCTCCGATCTTGAGAAGGACTGGAACATCACCCTTCTCGAACGTGACCGAAATGGTGTGAGCCTGACCTCTGACGGCACAAGGCTTCTTCCCTTTGCGCAGAGTCTGTGCCGCGAATATTACCGCCTTCAGGAGGAGGTCGATGATCTGAATGGGATCCAGACGGGCCTCATTCGAATCGGAACCTTTTCCAGCGTCGCAACCCAGTGGCTCCCACAGATCATCCGGCAGTTTCAGTTGGATTATCCCAACATCGAATATGAAATGCTTCTGGGTGATTATTCGGAAACGGAAAAATGGATCGATGAGCGCCGGGTCGACTGCGGCTTCCTGATTCTCCCCACCCGGCCCGAATTCGATACACTCGAGCTTGCGCAGGATCCCTTGATGGCTGTGCTTCCAAAGGGCCATCCGCTCGCCGGATTGGATGCTTTTCCGGTAAAGGAGCTGGAAAAAGAGCCCTTCATGCTTCTGGAAAAAGGCGGGAAGTCTGAGATCACCGATATTCTCACAAAATATGACCTGCACCCGGAGATACGCTTCACCACCTGGGACGATTACGCCATTATGGCCATGATTGAGCAGGGGCTTGGCATCGCGATCCTTCCAGGGCTGATCCTGAAACGTATTCCATACGATGTAGTCATAAAGCCGCTGGACCCGCCCTCCTTCCGCAGGATCGGCATTGCGCTTAAAGACAGATCCACCGCATCCGCAGCTACGAAAAAATTTCTTCAGTATCTGAAGTACCGCAGTGACTGACGCTTCACAGACAGGCACACCTTAATTCTCAAGTCCCGTTGCCTCGTCAAGTCCAAGCATAATGTTCATGTTCTGCACGGCGGCTCCAGAGGCTCCTTTTCCCAGATTGTCAAACAGTGCGGTCACAGACGTCTGCTCCTCATGTCCGCAGACGACAATTTCCAGATGGTTGGTGCCCGCCAGCTTATTGGCATAAAGCTTGCTGTCATTCTGTCCAAAGGGTACAACGGACACAAAATGCTCCTCCTGGTAATACTCCTGCAGTCTCTCACAGATCTCCTCCGCGGACGGCTTGCCCGGAAGCAGTCGGTTCTGAAGCATGATCGTCCCCGCCATTCCCTTGTAATAATCATCCACAATCGGCATGAATACCGGGGGATAGGTAAGACCCGTCATCTTCTGCATCTCCGGCACATGCTTATGCTTCAGATTCAGTCCGTAGATGCCCGGCGAATCAAGAAGTGTGCTGCGGTCTTCCGATTCGTATTCCGCAATCATTTTTTTGCCGCCCCCGGAATATCCGGTCAGAGAATAACAGGTGACCGGATAATCTGCGGGCAGAATTCCCATTCTCACAAGCGGAGCCGTCGTCGCGATGAGTCCGGTGGCATGACAGCCCGGGTTCGCCACCCTCTTACTGGTTCGGATTGCTTCTCGCTGTGCCTTTGACAGCTCCGGGAATCCGTAGGTCCATCCCTCGGACACGCGGTGCGCCGTAGAGGCGTCGATGACACGAACCTCCGGATTCTCAATCAGAGATACCGCTTCGATCGCCCCTGCATCCGGAAGACAAAGGAATACGATATCCGCCGCATTCAGGAATTTTTTGCGTTCCTCCATATCATGTCTCTTGTCCTCGTCGATCCGCAGAAGCTCGAGATCGTCCCTGGCTCCGATTCTGTCGTAGATCTGAAGTCCTGTTGTTCCGCTCTGCCCGTCAATATATACCTTTGTCTTCATTTTTCTCTTTTCTGTCCCTTCTCTAAACTCTCCTTGGATCCCTATTCCGCAGTTGCTCTATCAAAGCCTCGAATTACAAATTCTGAAAGTCCTTCCGCCATAAAAATAGAATCAGAGCAGGCCAAAATCTTTCATTGCCTCCTTCAGGGACGCCTGATGGTCGTCCGTCATCTCTGTAAGAGGAAGCCTCGGCTTTCCCGCCTCAAAGCCCATCATATTCAGAGCAGCCTTTACCGGAATCGGATTCACCTCGCAGAACAGCTGGCGAATCAATGCCAGTGACTTCAGCTGCATCTTCGCGGCTCCTGCAAAGTCCCCATCCAGACACTTCTGACACATATCGTGTGTAAACTGCGGCGCGACGTTCGACAGGACCGATATTACGCCGATGCCGCCCAGTGACATGATCGGAACAACCTGGTCGTCGTTGCCTGAGTACAGATCCAGAACGCCGTCGCAAAGCTCTAATGTTCTCGCCGTCTGACTGATGTTCCCGCAGGCATCCTTCAGCGCTACAATATTCTTTACATGCTGTCCGAGAAAGGCCGCCGTCTCCGGCTGAATATTCGTACCCGTTCTGGAGGGAACGTTATACATGATGCACGGAATGCCAACCGACTCCGCAATCGCCGTGTAGCTGGCGATCAGCCCGCCCTGTGTCGCCTTGTTGTAATACGGCGTTACCAGCAGCAGTCCATCCGCGCCTCTCTTTTCCGCTTCCTTCGACATCATGATTGCATGGGCCGTGTTGTTCGAGCCGGTACCGGCAATCACCGGAACTCTCTTCTTTACGATATCCACACAAAATCGGATCGCCTCCAGGTGCTCGTCATCCTCCAGCGTCGAGGCCTCACCCGATGTCCCCACCGCAATAATCGCATCGGTATGATTCCGGATCTGATACTCCAGCATCTGCTCAAATGCGTCAAAATTAATCGTGCCGTCCTCATGCATCGGCGTAGCGATCGCAACACCGGCTCCCTTGAAAATTGCCATAAAAACCTCCTTCACACAAACCCTTATAATCCTTATACAGTACCTATAGTATACATCAAACAAAAAATCCGGTAAACACCCGGCCATACCATCCGCAGGTTGCGCTATCTGTTCGTTACTGTCCACGCGCCACCTAAAACGGCTAAGATTTTACAGTACCTTTGCCTGAGCATCACTGGCTGTTTAAAGATTCAAAGCTGTCCACCAGCTCCTGCAGCTCAAAATACCGTTCCATCCGCTCCTCGAGCTTAGCGTCTACAGCCTCCTTCTCCTTTGTCAGGTCAGAAAGCTTTGTATACATCGTTGCCGCCTCAATCATCTGCTGTTCCAGGTCCTTGCTTTTGGCCTCCAGACTGGCGATTTCCTCCTCGATATGGTCATATTCTTTCTGATCCTTGTAGGAGAGCCGGTTCTGTTTCTTCTTTCGTTTTTCCTCCTTCTGCGCGGCATATAGCTCGGCTCCGCTCATTCCGTTTCCCTTTTCTCCATCTCCGCGCGTCTCCTCTGTGCGATTCCCCGCGGGACTTCCGCCCCCGACAGCACCTTTTATGCTTCCTCCGGAAGCTTCTGACGGAAATCCCTGCGCTTGTACCCGCTCGAGGTATTCCGTATACGCTCCTTCACTGCGCACAAGAGTTCCATCGCCGACAAAAGAGAAGATCCTCGTCACCACGCGGTCGAGGAAATACCGGTCGTGAGACACAACGATCAGAATTCCGGCAAAGCGGTCCAGATAATCCTCCAGAATCCGCAGTGTTTGAATATCCAGGTCATTGGTCGGCTCATCCAGAATCAGCACATTTGGCGACTCCATCAGCACCTTCAGCAGATACAGCCTTCTTTTCTCGCCGCCGGAAAGCTTTTCGATCCTTGAATACTGCATCTCACTGTCAAAAAGAAACTGTTCGCACATATTCGTCGCAGATACAAGCCCCTCGGTTGTCCGGATAAACTCCGCCGTGTCCTTGATGTAATCGATGACCCGCTCATCCGGATCAAGCCTTTCGTTTTCCTGGCTGAAGCAGCCGATTTTTACCGTCTGTCCGATCTCCACATAACCGGAATCCGGCTTTACCTCGCCCTCAATGATTTTCAGAAGCGTGGATTTTCCGCAGCCGTTTGTGCCGATAATGCCGATCCGGTCTGTCTTATTGAAGGTATAGGAAAAATCATGAATCAGTTCCCTGCCGTCATACCCCTTGCAGACATGGTGTAGTTCGATGGTTTTTCCTCCAAGCCTGGAAGGAAGGGAATTCAGCTTTACCTGCCGCTCTTCCACAATTTTCTCACGGTCCCGCAGGGCCTCGAATCTCTGAATATGCGCCTTCTGCTTCGTGGATCGTGCTCTGGCGCCTCGCATGATCCAGGCTAGATCCTTGCGATACAACGCGGCGGCTTTTCTTTCCGCAGCAACCGCGAAATCCATGCGTTCCTGCTTGAGCTCCAGGTAACCGGAATAATTTGCCGCATAACGGTAGGTTTTTCCCCTGTCAATTTCCAGAATCTGATTGGTCACCTGATCCAGGAAGTAGCGGTCGTGCGTGACCATTAAAACAGCGCCCCGAAAATTCTGCAGGTATCCCTGCAGCCACTCAATCATTTCATGATCCAGATGGTTGGTCGGCTCATCCAGAATTAAAAGATCACAGGGTGTCAGAATTGCCGCCACGAGAGCCGCCCGTTTTTTTTGCCCTCCGGACAGGATATCCGGATTACATTCCGGATCGGGAATTCCGAAATCCTGAAGTCTTGCCCGAACCTCACCCGCAGTATCCCAGTGAGACGCTTTACCGTTCACGGCTTCCGCGACGTTTTCCAACAGCGTCTTCCGGTTGTCAAAAACCGGATTCTGCGGAAGATAGGCAATTCGAACGGAATTTCCCTTGACGACCCTGCCCTGATCCGGCAAAAGCCGTCCCGCTGCAATGGAAAGGAGCGTAGATTTTCCGGTTCCATTTACGCCTATCACACCGATCTTATCTGAATCACTGATTCCCACCGTCACATCATCCAGTAGAACCCGTGAGAGAAAAGCAATGCTGATATGTTCCAGATTTAAAATATTCATCTAATACCTCTTTTTCCCTGCCCCCCGGACCAGCAGGGTGCCTCGTCCTGCATACCCTTTTGTCGTCTCGTGCACCAGCATCGGAAACGCTGTGATCGAAGGCATCCCCCCGATCAGGCATATGATAGAAAAAGAGCTGCGGCATTCTGATCTTTGCAGCAGCTCCTCTCTATCCCGGTTTATACCTGGCGTTATTCTTCCTTTGCGTCATCCTTTACGATGATGGTCCCTGTCCGGCCTGCGAATCCATCCTTTGCCTTTGCAATAGATGTAATCACCGCCCGCTCTCCGCCGCTCTTCAGGAAGTCAACGGCCGCCTGAATCTTCGGGAGCATCGTGCCGTATTCGAACTCTCCGGCGCGGATATATTCCTCTGCCTGGGAGACCGTTATTTTTCCAATCGGCTGCTCATGATCGGTTCCGTGTCCGATCTTCGCATTCTCAACACTGGTCAGAATCAGCAGTTCATCCGCTCTGAGCTTCTCCGCGAGCTTCTCACTTACCAGATCCTTCTCGATGACCGCGCTGGCGCCCCTCAGCTCCGGTCCCTGTTCCAGAACCGGAATGCCGCCTCCGCCGCCCGCAATCACGATCTGTCCCGCATCCAACAAAAGCTGAATCGTCTCCAGCTCAATGATGTCCTGGGGCTTCGGGGACGCAATGATCCTGCGGTACCCCTCCTCGGTCTTTGTGACATAATTGCCCTTCTCTTCCTCCGCCTTCGCTTCTTCCTCCGTGAGAATTCTTCCGATGACCTTGCTTGGCTCATAGAGGTTTTCATCATAGGGATCTACGGTGACCTGTGTGATGATCGTCGCCACCGGCTTGTAGATGCCCCTTCTCAGAAGCTCCGCACGGAGAGAATTCTGAATATCATACCCGATATAGCCCTGGCTCATGGCAGAGCAGACGGACATCGGAGCTCCGACGTAATCGCTGTGAGCCTTTGTGAATTCATTCATTGCCGTATGAATCATGCCGACCTGAGACCCGTTGCTGTGCGTAATTACTACTCCTGCCCCTGCCTGCACAAGATCTGCAATGGACTTTACCGCATTCTCAACGCCCTTCTTTTGATCCGCGAAGGTCTTCCCAAGCGCCCGGTGTCCAAGCGCCACTACAACCTTTTTTCTCTGCATGAACCAGATCCTCCTTTTAACGTTTCCTTCTCTTCTCAGAAGTAATCAGAAGTCAAACTTTCCGGCAAACCACTGATCAAGCTCATCGATCTTTACACGAACCTGTTCCATGGTATCGCGGTCACGAATGGTAACCGACTGATCGCTCTCGGAATCGAAGTCATAGGTAATGCAGTACGGAGTGCCGATCTCATCCTGACGACGATATCTCTTTCCGATTGCTCCCCTGTCATCGTAATCACAGTTGTACTTGTCTGCCAGCTTATCAAATACCTTCTCCGCCGCCTCATTCAGCTTCTTGGAAAGAGGAAGAACAGCGATCTTCACCGGTGCAAGTGCCGGATGGAAGTGCATGACAGTCCGGACATCATTCTTCTCCGCATCCAGAACCTCTTCATCATATGCCGAACACAGGAAAGCGAGAGCCACGCGATCCGCGCCCAAAGACGGCTCGATTACATACGGAATATATTTCATCTTCTTCGCATCATCAAAATAAGTAAGGTCCTCGCCGGATACTTCCTGATGACGGCTGAGATCATAGTCGGTACGATCCGCGATGCCCCAGAGCTCGCCCCATCCGAACGGGAAGAGGAATTCGATATCGGTCGTGGCCTTGCTATAGAAGCTGAGCTCCTCCTTCGCGTGGTCACGAAGTCTCAGCTCATCATCCTTGAGACCAAGATCGTTAAGCCACTTGTGGCAAAAGCTTCTCCAGTAATCAAACCACTCCAGATCTGTATCCGGCTCGCAGAAGAACTCCAGCTCCATCTGCTCGAATTCACGGGTACGGAAGGTGAAGTTGCCCGGTGTAATTTCGTTCCGGAAGGATTTTCCGATCTGTCCGATGCCGAACGGAATCTTCTTGCGGGACGTTCTCTGTACGTTCTTGAAATTCACGAAAATACCCTGAGCGGTTTCCGGACGCAGATATACCGTGTTCTTCGCGTCTTCGGTTACACCCTGGAACGTCTTGAACATCAGGTTGAATTGACGGATGTCAGTGAAGTTATGCTTTCCGCAGCTCGGGCAGGGGATCTCGTGCTCTCGGATGAAGTCCATCATCTTCTCATTGGACCAGCCATCGCAGCTGTTGTTCTCCAGCTCAATCCCATGCTCCTGGCAGAAGTCCTCGATCAGCTTATCCGCACGGAAGCGCTCATGGCACTCCTTACAGTCCATCAGAGGGTCGGAAAAGCTTCCCAGATGACCGGAAGCCACCCAGGTCTGGGGGTTCATCAAAATCGCGCAGTCAACGCCTACATTCAGCTTGTTGTCCTGAACAAACTTTTTCCACCACGCTCTCTTGACATTGTTCTTAAACTCAACGCCCAGCGGACCGTAATCCCACGTATTCGCAAGACCTCCGTAAATTTCGGAGCCCGGGTATATAAACCCGCGATTCTTTGCCACTGCAATGATCTTGTCCATTGTCTTTTCCATCTTCATCCATCTCCTTTGTATATTCTACTCTGTCCCTGCAGACACTTTGTATCTTTGGATATGCACTTCTGACCCTGAGCGTGAAAAATATCTTCCTGCTCACTTGTATATAATGTATGCATTCCGATCGGAAACCGTCACAAACCGCGATATGCTCTTGCTCTCATTCTGCGTGGAATTTCCCGCATTGGTCACCAGATCGTTTCCAACCTTTTGATCCGATGAGGAAGCCACTCCTTCTCCTTCTGATGAATCGGAAAGGGAGGCAGTCCCTTTTTCCGAGCTATCTGATCTAACGGCCCTGTTGCTGCCATCCTCAGACAGGACGGTATTGATGGTTGCCGAGAGACGCCCCGTAATCGACACGTTATCCGTCGCATAGAGAATCTTGTCCGGAAGCCTCACCATGACCGGTTCGGAAAGAATGATCACCTTCCATTCCTTCGCTCTGGACGAAAGCACCTCCGCGTCCGCCGGCCCTCCGTTCCGGTCAAGAAAGCTCTGATCCATGGAGTAGCCCGCCTTCTCCGCTTCCGCGAGTGTCCCGAGAAATGCCGTGACATGATTAAACCGGCTGTAATCCTCCATGGAAGCGTATGTCAGTTTGATCGTGACCGAGCTGCTGTCCACGCTGCAGGATTCCAGCTTCACAGCCTTTTCGTCCGAAGTATTATAATCTGAAACTGCGGTTTCGATATATTGCTTTAAATCATCCTCTGTATACTCTTCGCTTCCCTTCGCCTCCACGATATTCTCTGTGACCGCTCCCGTATCATTCACGGAAAGGGTGGTGTTTTCATTGCTGTTCGGCAGAGAACATCCCGTCAGGGAAAATACCGCGGACGCCACAAGGAAACCGACTGCCAGGCGTAGCCATCTCCTGGCTCCTCTCATTTCCTGTCAGCTCCTTCCATACCTGTAGGATTGCGGGAGTGCGAAGCACGGAGCAATCCGTAGCTTATACAGTTTACTGTATAAGCTCTTCGAAAACGCAGAAGGACTCGTCGCACGCGAAGCGCGCGTAAGAGGCCGGATGCGATTTCGAAGGCAACAGGTATGAGCATGGAGCGGTGTAAAACACCGCGGGAATGCGAATACCTGTAGGATTGTGGGAGTGCAAATCACGGAGCAATCCGTAGCTTATACAGTTAGTGTCACCATGTATCGTATCAGCGCTTACCGGCCATGCTTATTTCTTCAGGCTGCTCTTCCGGTAAATGATATCATCTCTTCCCGGCCCGTTTGAAACCATCGTGATCGGATAGCCGATCTGACTCTCGATGAAGTTCACATAGTCCTGTGCCTCCTGCGGAAGATCCTCGAAACGGCGGATACCGCGGATGTCGGATTTCCATCCCTTGAACACCTTATACACCGGCTTGCATCGCTTCAAGTCTCTGGTAACTGGGAATTCCGTGATTTCCTTTCCATCGAGCTCGTAGGCCACACATACCGGGATCTCATCGAGATAGCCGAGGTCATCCAGCACCGTGAACGCGACATCCGTGCATCCCTGAAGTCTGCACCCGTATTTGGAGGCAACGCAGTCGTACCATCCCACTCGCCTCGGACGTCCTGTAGTCGCTCCGTATTCGCCGCCGTCTCCGCCATGATTCCGGAGAGCTGTCGCCTCATCTCCGAAGATCTCGGATACAAATTCTCCGGCGCCAACAGCAGACGAATATGCCTTTGACACAACAACGATCTGCCTGATCTCATACGGAGGAATTCCCGCTCCGATAGCCCCATATCCGGCAATCGGGGAGGACGAGGTCACCATCGGATAGATGCCATGATCCGGATCCTTCATCGTTCCCAGCTGACCCTCGAGAAGAATGGTCTTTCCTTCCCGGATCGCGCCGTCCAGATAGAGTGAGACATTTCCCAGATAGGGTTTCACCCTCTCCCGTCTCTCCTTGATCCACGACAGCAATCCCTTCCGGTCAATCGGATCGGTATGATAGAGGTTTTCCAGAAGAACGTCCTTCTGATCCGCGATCCGGTCGATCTTCTCCATCAACACGTCATCGTCCTGATAAAACTCATTGATCTGCCAGCCGATCTTGGCAAACTTATCAGAATAAAACGGAGCGATTCCCGATTTTGTGGAACCGAAGGATTTTCCCGCAAGTCTCGCCTCTTCCAGGGAATCAAACTGCACGTGATACGGCATCATAACCTGTACACGATCAGAGACCATGAGCTGTGGTGTCGGCACTCCCTTTGATGTAATATCTTCGAGCTCATTCAAAAATTTATCGATATCAAAAGCCATACCGTTTCCGATAATGTTCATGATATTCTGATGAAATACACCTGACGGCATGGTGTGGAGTGCAAACTTTCCATATTCGTTTACGATTGTGTGGCCTGCATTCGCTCCGCCCTGAAATCGAATAACTACATCCGCCTCGTTTGCAAGGGTATCGGTGATCTTTCCCTTTCCTTCGTCTCCCCAGTTAGCTCCTACGACTGCTTTTACCATAATTGGTCCTCCTTATCAAATCTCAGACGTTGATCTCTGCCTTCAGGCCGAGCAGATCCTTTCTATCATCCAGAATCGGATAGACGACCTCGTTTAAATACTTATCTACCTGATACGGCGCGCGACCCACGTACTTTTTCGGATCCATCGACTTCTGAAGATCCTCCAGAGACAGATGGAAGGTCGGATCCTTCGCGATCCGCTCGAGCAGATCATTGTCCTTTCCCTCTACCTTAACCGTTTTGCCCGCCTCCATAGAAAGCTCGCGGATTCTCTCGTGAAGCTCCTGCCGGTCTCCTCCGGCCTTTGTCGCATCCATCATGATGTTCTCGGTCGCCATAAACGGAAGCTCCGACATCAGATGCTTCTCGATGACCTTCGGATACACGACGAGTCCGTCCACCACATTCATCATCAGATCCAGAATTCCGTCCGTCGCAAGGAAGCCCTCGGCAATCGAAATTCTCTTATTCGCGGAATCGTCCAGTGTTCTCTCAAACCACTGCTCCGCGGATGTCATCGCCGGATTCAATGCATCGATCATCACATATCTGGACAGCGATGCGATTCTCTCATCCCGCATCGGATTTCTCTTATAAGCCATCGCAGACGATCCGATCTGGCTCTTCTCAAAGGGCTCCTCGACCTCCTTCAGATGCTGCAGAAGACGGATGTCATTTGAAAACTTGTGCGCACTGGCTGCGATGCCGGCCAGAACGTTGCACACCCGGGTATCCACCTTTCTGGAATAGGTCTGACCGGACACCGGATAGCAGGCGGAGAATCCCATCTTCTCCGCGATCATCGGATCCAGCTTGTCGCACTTCTCCTGATCGCCGTTGAACAGCTCCAGGAAGCTTGCCTGCGTGCCTGTGGTTCCCTTGGAGCCCAGAAGCTTCAAGGTGCCCTGTACATATTCCAGATCCTCCAGGTCCATCACAAACTCATTCAGCCACAGGGTAGCGCGTTTTCCAAGCGTGGTAGGCTGTGCCGGCTGAAAATGCGTGAAGGCAAGACAGGGCTGATTTTTCTCCTTATCCGCAAACTTGGCCAGCTCGCTGATTACATTGACGAGCTTTCTGCGAATCAGCTTCAACGCCTCATTCATGATGATGATATCCGTATTGTCGCCGACATAACAGGAGGTCGCACCGAGATGGATGATGCCCTTTGCTTTCGGGCACTGAACACCGTAGGCATATACATGAGACATTACGTCGTGACGCACTTCCTTCTCTCTCGCCCTTGCCACATCATAGTTGATATCCGTGACATGCTCCTTCATCTCATCGATCTGTTCCTGGGTAATCGGGAGTCCGAGCTCTTTCTCTGTCTCTGCCAGAGCGATCCACAGTCTTCTCCAGGTAGAGAACTTAAAGTCCTGGGAAAAAATGTACTGCATCTCTTTGCTTGCATAACGCTCGGAAAGCGGGCTGCTGTAACGGTCTGTTGTGCTCATAAGATTCTGCTTCCTTCCTGTCACTTCCGCGTGACTGTAAGTGGTTCCTTTATTCTCTGAAGCCTCCCTCAGAACACCTGATGTGATATCTCTGAAAACAGATCCCTCACATCCCTGTCCCGTGAAAAGCAACAGCGCAACCGGCCCCGGAAATTCCGGGCACAATTGCGCTATCATTATAAAGCATTCATAATTCAAAAGCAACCTGCGCAAGCACGGAATATACGCCTTCCGCCGCCGCGGTTACCGCAGTAACTGTTCACCCTCCTCTGAAGTGGCAGAGATTTTACAGGACCTTTGCCTGAGCATTACTGGCTGTTAAAAGTTTTATCCGTCGTTTTACTGCTGGGGATTGGTGTATCCGGCCAGAAACTGCTTCGTCCTCTCGTGCGTCGGATGCTCAAATACCTCATCCGGGCTTCCTTTTTCCAGAATGATCCCGTTGTCCATGAAGATGACCTGATCCGCGACATCGTGGGCGAACTTCATCTCATGCGTCACAATGATCATCGTCGTGTGATTATCTGCCAGCTCACGAATTACCCGGAGTACCTCACCGGTAAGCTCCGGATCCAGCGCGGATGTCGGCTCATCAAAGCAGAGGATATCCGGCTGAAGGGCAAGCGCTCTCGCGATCGCCACCCTCTGCTGCTGTCCGCCCGATAGCTGATGCGGGTAATTGTCCTTCCGATTGGACAGCCCCATCTGCGCCAGAAGCTCCTTCGCGCGTGCCTCAATCTCTCCGTTATCCGCTCTGTGATGTGCCTGCGCATCCAGCTTCGGCGCGAGCATGATATTTTCCAGCGCCGTATACTGCGGGAACAGATTAAAGGACTGAAATACCAGCCCGAAATGAAGCCGTTTCTTCCGGATCTCCTCCTCTGAATCCCTCTTCGTATTTTCCCCGTCGAAAAGGACCTCGTTCCGGATCTGAATCCTGCCCTTATCCGGTTTTTCCAGGAAATTCAGGCAGCGCAGCAAGGTCGTTTTGCCACTTCCGGAAGATCCGATGATCGACAGTGCCTGCCCTTTTTCCATGGAAAAACTGATGTCTCTGAGGACCTCGGTGTCCCCGAAGTTTTTCTGTATATTGCTAACCTCCAGTAGAGCCATTATCTGCCACTCCTTTATCGAAATTCAACCTGATACATCAACGGAAATGCCGGAATCCATTACCCATATTGCCCATAAGCTCCGGACTCCGTATCGTCTGTCTCAGCGGAAATAGCTGAGTCTTTTCTCAATATAATGGAACAGCCATGTCAGCAGCGCGCTGAAGATCAGATAAAACGCACCTGTATAGAACAACGGCCAGATGATGCCCGCACTTTTAATGTATGCCTGCCCGGCCCAGATCACCTCGTAAACGGCAATGACCCTTGCCAGAGAAGTATCCTTGACCAGTGTAATGATTTCGTTCGAAATCGGAGGCACAATTCGTTTAATCACCTGTAAAAGTACAATTTTTCGAAAAATCTGCCCCTTGGTCATGCCGAGCACTTCGCCCGCCTCGTACTGACCGACCGGAATCGCCTGAATCCCGCCGCGGTAAATCACGGAAAAATAGCAGGCATAGTTGATCACAAACGCAACAAGCGCCGCGATAAATCTCCCTCCGTCACCGGCTCCCCATACATTGTTCTTCAGGATAATTCCGGGGCCGTAATAGATGATCAGAAGCTGCAGCAGAAGCGGCGTTCCGCGTACGATCCAGATCAGAAAATTGATCGGTATATTGATTACCTTTATCTTGCTCATGGATCCGAAGCTGATAAACAGCCCCAGCGGCAGCGCAAAAACCAGTGTCAGTATAAACAGCTTTACTGTCGTGAGGAAGCCCCCGAGCAGAGATAATGTAACTTCAGCAAACATAAAAGTTCCCCCGCATTCTCTAAACATTCTAAAACTGCCACACAAACCAGTGCCATTTTACCGGGCGATGCCGGTGGAAACACTTCCGTTCATGTGACAGTTCGATATACCTTCATTCTCTTCCGGCATGAGCCCCATCGCTCTTACCATCAGGAATCCGTCCCGGATTATTTCTGCTCGACCAGGGCGTCCTGAACGCCGTACTTCTCGGCAATTGTTTTCATCGTTCCGTCCTGATAAAGCTTCACGAATTCTTTGTTGATATAATCGGCCAGATCAGAGCCCTTCCGACATCCGACGCCGTACTTCTCGGTTGTAAGTTCAACCGTGTGTGTCAGCTTATCATAGCTGGTTCCTTTTCCGATCATCGCTCCTGCCATCAGCAGGTCGATAATGCTTGCATCAGAGGTCCCTGCGGATACTTCCATCAGGGTATCTGCCTGAGAAGTCATAGCTGTATAATTCAGATTATTCTCCTTCGCAGCCTCTTCACCCGCAGAACCGGCCTCAACCGCAAAGGAAAGGTCCTTCAGGGAATCGACAGTCTGATACTGATCCGCCTTGTCTGCCGGAACGACAACTACCTGTGCATTGTTCAGATAAGCATTTGTGCATGCCATCGACTTTGTCACCTCATCGGTAAGCGTCATGCCGTTCCAGACCACATCAATGCTCTTATTGTCCAGCTCCAGGATCTTGTTGTCCCAGTCAATCTCAACGAACTTTACATCTACGCCAAGGTCCTTACCGACTTCACGGGCAAGATCGGCATCGAAACCGATCCACTCATCCGAACCGTCTTCCTTGTAATCCATTGGTGCGAAATCGGTAATTCCAACGATCAGGCTTCCCTTGTTCTTGATATAATCCACATCACTTTCGGAAGATGCAGCGGAAGAAGCAGCTGTCACAGCCTGCGAAGAGGATGCAGCAGACGCATTCGTATTCGGCGCCGAGCTCCCGCATCCAGCCATGGCCAGTACCATAGAAGCAGCCAGCACGCTGCCGATAATTCTCTTTTTCATATGTAATTCTCCCTTTCTTGATCCACAGCCGGAGACAAACCGCATTCTCTCGTCCGTGATTTCCCTTTATTCTGTTCTCATGGCAACTGATAATGATGCAGATAATACAGCATCACGTTCTAACTTTACCACGATAAAATCTTTAAGTGCACGGCTATGGTATCATAGGCGGGAAATCGGTGTCAAGAAAAACCTGAAAAAATCCCTGCCGGAACAGTGACTGTGTTACTGTTCACTCACAACTATGTGCGGCAAGGATTTTACAGTCCTGTTGCCATTCGCAAACTGGCTGTAACAAAATTTTATCCTGTTTTTTGGAGCTGCGGAACTCCTCAGGCGCGAGCGCCTTCGTCAAACAGTCCTCGCTATCCACTTCATGAAGAATTTACGGATAAAACTTTTAACAGCCAGTAATGCTCAGGCAAAGGTACTGTAAAATCTTAGCCGTTTTAGTCGCGTGTGAACAGTAACGTGACTGTCCCGGCAGGGATGATAAGAACAAATGTGACTGCCTCCCCGGCAGTTGGCCTTACGCAGCCTGATCCTTCATCTGAGCGATGAAATACGGAATCGCTACAAAAACAATTCCGCCGATCATGTTGCCGATTGTGACCGTAATCAAATTGTAGAAATATCCTCCGATGGTAATTGCCTGTCCCGCCGGATTCAAAAGAGCCACGGTAAGCTGGGTCATATTCGCGATGCTGTGCTCGAATCCGCAGGTTACAAACGCGAACAGGCACCACCACACCATGATCAGCTTTGCCACCTCATTCTTTAATTTCACGCCGCACCAGGTTGCAAGGCATACAAGAATATTACACAGAATACCGCGCATCAGAAGCTGAACGAACGGAGCGCTCATCTTTGCCGCCGCGCCTTTCGCAAGGAAGGTGGAAACCGCTTCCGTATTCATTCCGGAATAATGGAACAGAAGTGCCAGAACAATCGCACCCAGCAGGTTTCCAATCCAGCAGACGATCCAAACCTTACAGGCATCTCCGATCCGGATTTTCTTCTTCAGAACTCCGCTCATCATCACCAGATTATTCCCTGTGAAGAGTTCGGCGCCCGCCATAACCACAAGGCTCAGGGCTACTCCAAAAGATACGCCCATGACGATCTTCGTATACGGCGCTCCGTTCAGGAGTCCCCCCTCCACATTGGTGAGCAGATTTCCGAATCCGATAAACATTCCCGCAAGGGCGCTCAGAAGCAGATATCCAAGTGGATTCTTCTGAAGCAGATTTCTCTTCGCAACCGCGCTATTCGATAAAGCATCATATTCCTGACCAAACATGCATCCATCTCCTCCTCTTTTTTTACATTATTCCTGATCAGATGTGGAACCTGTTGCTCTCTGAACAACCGAACCAGGCTCTACCTATACTTTATCTGAATTCACTGAATTTTGCATCTTTTTCTTGCGGGATTTCTGCACAAAATTCCACGCTCCGTTTTCGATATGTGAGCCAGAAATTTGTGCTTATACGCACAATTTATCCGGATATATCCGATAAACTCTTGGTGATATGTGACAGAGCATCTCATAATTGAAGCTCGCGGCCGGGTCTGCAATCTCCTCAATCGGAATATACGCTTCTCCGTCATGTCCGACCAGCGTGACAACATCCTCCACTTTTACATCAGGAATATCGGTGACGTCAACCATCATCTGATCCATGCACACGCGTCCGAGAATCGGCGCGGATTTTCCGTGGATCAACACTCTGCCCCTTGAAGACAAAGCTCTCGGATAGCCATCCGCGTATCCCGCCGAAACGGTGGCAATCTTCGTGACCGGACGGCTCGTGACAAAGGTAGCCCCATAGCTCACTCCCTGTCCCGGTCCCACGTCCTTGACATGAATGACATGCGCCTTCCAGGCGAGCGCCGGAATCAGATTGAGTCTATCCTTCTTCACCTCCTCCGAAGGATAGATTCCATAGGTAATAATACCCGAACGAACCATATCGAAACGATGCGGATCATCCGGTTCATACTCCATGATCGCGGCACTGTTGCATACATGCCGAATCGGTATTCTGACACCTCTCTTTTCCAACATAGAAAGCATGTCATCGTATTTCGCGAATTGTCTCCCACAGTAGGTTTTGTCTGTCATATCCGCACATGACAGATGAGTGAAAAGGCCCTCAATCTCCACGTTCGGAAGTTCGGAGATTTTCTGAATCTCATCTGCGGCCTCCTCCGTGACCTGAAAACCGATTCTCGTCATTCCCGTGTCAAGTGCGATGTGAATGCGCGCCGTCTTGCCCTCCCGGACCGCTGTCTCACTCAGATTCCGGGCATCCTCATAATGATAAATGCTCGGCCGGATATCCCACGCAATCATCTCGCTGTACTGCAGCGGCGAGGTATATCCCAAAATCAATATGGGACGCACAATATTGTGCTCCCGGAGCTCCACTCCCTCTTCCAGTGTTGCGACTGCAAAAAAATCCGCAATATCCTCCAGCGACTGCGCGACCCGCACAGCACCGTGTCCGTATGCGTCTGCCTTTACCACCGCCAGGACCTTCGTTCCCGGCAATAATCTTTTCCTGGCCTCCTCCACGTTGTGATGGATGGCTGCAAGAGAAACCTCTGCATACGTTCTCAGATACTTATTCATGACTGTTCCTTCTTTCGGTTCCTTTAATTCTGTCCGCAACTGCCCGCTGTTTCCTTACTTTTTCTGCGGGTCCGTCGGCTTGCGAATCGCCGAGTATACATTTTTCACATTCTTCAGGACCACATGTGTCCTCGTATCCTTAATGCCGGGCAGCTCCATGATCTTCCGATGAATCTGGTCAAGCTCCTCCGGAGAGTTGCAGGCCACCTTCAGAAGCAGATCCATACTCCCTGTGACATAGTAACAGGAAACAACGCTGTCCATCTCCTGAATTGCTTCCGCAAATCCGTCATAGTACATCGGCTTCTCAAGCGCAACCTCCATCAGAGCTGTCATCAGATTGCCGACCTGGTTTTCATCGACAATAATCGTATATTTATCGATCACGTGGCTCTCCTCCAGCTTGTGAATACGCTCAATCACGGCAGAAACCGAAAGATGAATCTGCTTGGAGATGTTGGACGCTGTCTCCCTTGCATTTTCCTGTAACGCCTTTAAAATCTTGTAGTCGATCTGATCCATATAGCATTGCCTCGTCTTCTATTTTTGCAGAATTCCAAAATTATTCCGACGGGTTAAAGTATACACGATAAATTTTCATGTGCAAGCAGAAAATATTATCTGTCCTGCATCAAACGCCTCCTATTTCGATATCCGACGGTTCTCGGAATTGGGGGCTGAATTGTTGTGAATCATTTTCGATTATCCCTCACGCATTCCGCCTTGTCGTCAGAAACTGAACCGCTGCGCCGGCCGCAAACAGAACGACCATCACAAGATTCTGGAGATTCACATTGCCCGATATATTCGTCCTCATCAGCGCCAGCGCGTGCACGGACGCAGCCGCACCCGCACCTGAGGTAATAAAAATCACCGCAGGCCTGGAAAATCTCACCGACACGACACCGAAAAGTACGAACCCGGCAGCCATCAGCACATAGAGCAGCACCTTCCAGGCCCGTCCATCCGGAAACGGAATCAGACGGATGACAGACGCCGCCAGAATACCGCAGAAGAGAAAGACTCCCGCCAGATAGATTCGATAGGCAAAAAAGCAGAGCAGAAAACCGCAGACGGCACCGATCAGCCACGGCGCATACCGTGGTTCCGAAAGGAATTTGGAAGAGATTGTCTCGCCGAGATAGAGGCCGAGTACGAACCCGGTCACCGAGATCCAGAACCGCAGCAGCCTGAACCCGAAGAAACATTGAAGAATCCCCAGGATCAGGCTGCCAACTGCCAGAGCCTCCGTGAGCCCTGACATCACTTCAGAGATTGCACCGGACATCAGATATGTTCTCCGGCCTTAAACACGTAACCGCATTTCTCGCACTTCGAATCCTCTGCGAGAATACTCTCCTTCGTGAATACCTCCACAATTTCGCCGCAAATCGGGCACTTTACCTCCTGCAATACAGGGGTCTTCTTTGCTCCCTCACATCCGTCCAATACTGCCATAAAAATTCTCCTTTCTCCTTTCGAATCCCTCCGGACAACCGTCGTATCTTTATCTGACAAGCAATCCGAATGACAGCTGCTACAAACCTATCTTAATACAAATACAAAAAAAGTAAAAGCGAATTTGTCGCACGTTTTCATATTAAGCAGCGAAAAGGTTACAGTTCACTCACAACTATATTCGGCAAGGATTTTACAGTCCTGTTACCATTCGCAAACTGGCTGTAACAAAGTTTTATCCTGTTTTTTGAGCTGCGGAACTCCTCAGGCGCGAGCGCCTTCGTCAAACAGTCCTCGCTATCCACTTTTTGAAGAATTTACGGATAAAACTTTTAACAACCAGTAATGCTCAGGCAAAGGTACTGTAAAATCTTAGCCGTTTCAGATGGCGCGTGAACAGTAACGCGAAAAGACCGGAAACCCTAGATTTTACCAGGTTTCCGGTCTTTAAGGAAGAAGCGCGAGACGGGATTCGAACCCGCGACCCCAACCTTGGCAAGGTTGTACTCCACCCCTGAGCCACTCGCGCATATCTAATTAATAACAGAAGAGCAACAAATACTTCTATTCAAGCAGGTGATGGGAATCGAACCCACGTATCCAGCTTGGAAGGCTGGTGTTCTACCATTGAACTACACCTGCAAGTCGTCGGCTTTTCGTAAATCTCTTTGATCTGCCGTGTCAACGTGTTAGATTATATAACACCTTAACACGGCTGTCAATCACTTTTTTATATAAACATCAATAAATCTCAATTGCAAAACTAAATTCCACTGGAGGCAAATCGGGTGGAATTTAATCTTGCAAAGTGGAATTTACTTTTTCAACTCACCTAAACATCAATAAAATCCAATAAAAAATCCAAAAAGAATCCGTTACTCTGTTCGCGCACCACGAAAACGGCCAAGATTTTTCAGTTTTCTTGCCGGAGCATTACTTGCTGTTAAATATCCGTGTCTGCGGTACATCCTTCGGGATTATTATATCACGAAGTTATTTACCATCTGCTCGCTCCAGTTCACGAGATCTTCCAGCGTATATTTGTCCACAACGCCCCGTATCGCCTCATCGAGTTCCTTCCAGATTCGAAGCGTCACACAGGTGTCTGCTCGCGTACATTCGTTCGTATCCGTAGACAGACATTCCACCGGTGAGAGACTTCCTTCCGTCAGTCTGAGGATGTCGCCGACTACATATTCTTCCGGCTTCTTCGTAAGCCTGTAACCGCCCTGCGGACCTCGTATACTGCGCAGATAGTTCGCGCGCACCAGTACGGACACAATCTGTTCCAGATATTTCAGAGAGATATCCTGTCTGGCGGAAATGTCTTTGATTCTCACCGGTTCTCCCGTATCATGCTGTGCAATGTCCAGCATCATTCGCAGAGCGTATCTTCCTTTTGTAGATATTTTCATCTGATTTCCTCCATCGGGGTACTATAGTCTTCAATGGAAAAATGTCAGCCGCACTAGCTCCGGCTGACATTTTTCCATCTGACTCTATCTCAATCTTTACTGTTTTACAGCCTGAAATGCCTCTTCAAGATCCGCAATAATATCATCGATGTGCTCTGTGCCGATGGACAGGCGGATCGTGTTCTTTCTGATGCCCTGATCCGCAAGCTCTTCGTCATTATCCTCGGAATGCGTGGTTGATGCCGGATGAATAACCAGTGACTTTACATCCGCTACGTTTGCGAGAAGGCTGAACAGCTTCAGATGATCGATAAAATCCTTTGCGTGTCTCTCATCGCCCTTCAGATCGAAGGTGAAGATAGACCCGCCGCCGTTCGGAAGGTATTTTTTGTAAAGGGCCTGCTGTGCCGGATCCTCGGATGCCGCCGGGTGGCTGATCGATTCTACTTCCGGTTTTGTCTTCAGATACTCAATCACCTTCTTGGTATTCTCTACCTGGCGCTCCACACGAAGACTCAGTGTCTCCAGGCCCTGCAGGAAGATCCATGCATGGAACGGAGAAAGGGTCGCTCCCTCGTCACGAAGGATGATAGCACGAATATAGGTCGCAATCGTCGCCGGAGCGGTGTCCTTGGCAAAGGTAAGTCCGTGATAGGACTGGTTTGGAGTGGACAGCCACGGCCACTTCGGAGAATTGTAGTCAAACTTTCCTGCGTCAACGATAACGCCGCCGATGGTGGTTCCGTGTCCGCCGATAAACTTTGTCGCGGAATGAACAACGATATCTGCGCCGTACTCGATCGGGCGAATCAGATAAGGTGTTGCGAAGGTATTGTCGATAATCAGCGGAAGGCCGTGCTTATGTGCAACATTTGCCCATGCCTCGATATCAACGACCTCACCGTTCGGATTGCCGAGAGTCTCGATATAGAGTGCCTTGGTATTTTCCTGAATTGCCGCCTCTGCAGCCTTCAGATCGAAGGGATCCACGAATGTTGTGGTAACACCGTAATCAACAAAGGTGTGAGCAAGGAAGTTATAGGTGCCCCCATAGATGTTCTTTGCCGATACGATGTGATCGCCTGCCTTTGCGACTGCCTGGAATGCGTATGTCACAGCGGCAGCACCGGATGCAACGGCAAGTGCAGCAACACCGCCTTCGAGAGCTGCTACACGTCTCTCAAAAATATCCTCGGTCGGGTTTGTCAGTCTTCCATAAATATTTCCCGCGTCCTTCAGTGCAAATCTCGCCTCTGCATGATCGCTGTTGCGGAATACAAAGGAAGACGTCTGATAAATCGGAACGGCTCTGGAGTCGGTGTAGGGATCTGCCTTCTCCTGTCCAACGTGAAGGGCAAGTGTCTCAAAATGAAGCTTTCTTTCTGTTAATTCGCTCATAGTTCTCTCCTGTAATTCTGATCGTTATTTAAACGGTTCCAAATCCGTGCTTTTGCCGAAACCGCCGGTAACTTCTTGTATATCCATCAGGCCGCCGGTTTCAGCCGTTTCCGTCTACATGTCCGGATTACTGTCAGCTTTTTAAGCCTTGTGCCTCAATGTTTTCGTTGCATTAATTTTCAAAAAGCGCGGTAGAATAATATCTGTCTCCACTGTCCGGGAGAAGCGCTACGATTGTCTTGCCCTTGGCCTCCGGGCGCTTAGCGACCTGAAGCGCTGCCCACAGAGCGGCTCCGGAAGAAATTCCGACAAGGATTCCCTCTTTGTGCGCCAGTTCCTTCGCTGTCTGGAAGGGAACCTCATTATCAACAGTGATTACCTCGTCATAAACCTTCTGATCCAGAGTGTTCGGAATAAATCCTGCACCGATTCCCTGAATCTTATGAGGACCGCCATGACCTTCCGTAAGAACCGGAGAGGTTGTCGGCTCAATCGCGATCACCTTTACGTCAGCCTTATGCTCTTTCAGGTATTTTCCGGTTCCCGTGAGCGTTCCGCCCGTTCCGACGCCGGCCAGGAAATAGTCCACCTCACCATCTGTGTCGTTCCAGATCTCCGGACCGGTTGTCTCATAATGAGCCTTCGGATTTGCCGGGTTGTCAAACTGTCCTGTAAGAACCGCTCCGGGTGTTGCTTCCACGATTTCCTTTGCCTTTGCAATCGCGCCGGTCATTCCCTTGCTGCCGTCTGTCAGGACAAGCTGTGCGCCGTATGCCTTCAGAATATTGCGGCGCTCAACGCTCATGGTCTCCGGCATCGTCAGAATTACCTTGTAGCCTTTTGAAGCAGCGACAGATGCAAGACCGATTCCTGTATTTCCGGAGGTGGGCTCCACGATTGTTCCGCCCGGCTGAAGCTTTCCGGATTTCTCCGCGTCCTCAATCATATATTTTGCGATTCTGTCCTTGACGCTGCCCGCCGGATTGAAATACTCCAGCTTAACCAGCAGTCTCGCCTCAAGATTGTATTCCTTCTCAAAGCTGGTAAGCTCTACCAGCGGTGTCTTCCCGATCAGTTCTGTTGCGTTCTTATAAATATTAGCCATGATAAATCTCCTTTTCTTCCTCTGCTGAGGATCATTCTTTTTCGATTTTCTTTTCAAAATCCGTATCTTATACTGCTTGTGGTGCAATGTATCCTATCCATGTGCCCTATCCATGTACCTATTACTGTACCTTATCCACGCTTACTGTATTGACTCTCTCACGGAGGCAACAACATCGCATGTCCCCATTTACAACCGGAAGCTTTTTCTGATTTTTCAATTCTTTGTTACCTCCCTTTTCTATATTTCCTAGCTGATATATAGGATTATAGGGATTAATCCCCGGTTTGTCAATAGGAAATAAGAAGTTTTTAAACTGTTCGCGTAAAAAATTATGCCGGGGCAGGGATGCCTCTCCGACATACCACTGCTCCGGCAATATATATCCACGGACGCTTCCTGAACGCCCTTCTTCTTTCCATATCTCTTGATCATTATCCGGTCGTTATCTGCGGCGGATGCGTCCGGCCGGATTATAGAAGGATTTTCTTCCCTTTCGGTCCGGGCCCGAGGACACCCGGTAGGTCATACCGTTCTCTCCGGCTTCGCCTGCGTCCTCAGAAAGCGGCGTATTTCCGGCACCTCCGGAGGGAAGTGTGCCTGAAGCGCCCTCATTCTGTACGCCCTCGTCTTCCGGGATAATTTCCCCCGCAAGCCGGAGAATATCCTCGACCTCATCCTCGGAAATATTCATATACTCGGCAAGCTCATCCACATATACCTTCCGTCCGAGCTGCTCCTTCAGACGGGTGATACTCTGCTTCAGCTCCTCAACCCTCTCCACCATACGCTCATCCCTGGTGTGGACATCCCGCTGCTCCTCCAGCATCGCAAGGATCCCCTCCCGGACTTCCGTCATCACCTTTTCCCGGACGCTGTCACGGTCCGCCAGCTCGGAAGGCTGCAGATTGTCGACGTAAAGAACCAGATTCAGGCTTCCCTCCTGAATCATGTCCGACAGGTGGACACCGGGTTCATACAGCTGCTTGGCGGTTTCGACAACCTCCGGAAGCAAAAGCTCCGAGATCCTTCGTCTGGCATCGGCACTACCGTTCCTCAGCTCCTCCGTCAGTTGTTTCCATTCCCCATCTCTTTCCGGCTGAATCCCACGCAGATCTGCGCAATAGTCCTCCAGCCAGGCCTGATCCTCCTCCGTCCAGAGATAGCCGTCCTCTTCTTCCTCCGCTTCTTCTCTCTCCAGGTTGTCTGCGGATCCGTCCTTCCCTTCCGCACTTACCTTCCTTTCAAACCCTTCCACAATGATCTTCTTCGACAGCAGAAAATCATATACCAGGTCCATCTGCTCCCCGGTCAGACCGTCCTTTTCAAAAAAGCTTAACACATCTGCCTTTTCTATGCGGCCTCCCAAATTGTTTGCCGTCTGCAGAAGCCGCTGCAGCTTTTCCCGGAATTCCTCCGGATTCCTGTTTTTATCCTTTTCCATTGTGACACACCCTTACCTTGCGACGAGATCTTTTTAACAACACGATACACTCCCTGCATTAAATCGACGGAAGCGTGATCAGCAGTACCTTCCTATTCGGAACTGCTTAATCGTTTTCCTTCACATCAGCATAGCCGATGATCCGGTCCAGCACTACCTTTGTCATAACGTAGTTGTATACATTGTCCTTTCCATTCTTGCTGATCAGATCCTTCGAAGAGACTCCGTAGAGGTCCGCCGCCTTCTGAAGCTCATCTTTGTAATCGCGGCTGTTTTCCGAGAGTTTCTCCGCTTTTACCAGAGCCTTCAGCAAAAGCTCACTCGCCGCAGCGTATCGGCCGTTCTGTTCCTTCTGCTTATTATAGGTATCCTGATCCATGCCGGACTGTTCAATATATTCATCCAGCGAGAGTCCGTATTTCTCCGCCTCCGCCTTGACATTGTCCTCAAACGTTTTTTCTCCGTTATCTACATATTCTTTTGGAAGAAAATGATAGACGCTCGCCTCCTGCACCTGGTTCCAGGCATCTCCCTGAAGTGCGGATTCCGCGGATTCCTCATTCTGCTGCGTCAGTGATTTTTCTACCGATTTCTTGTAATCCGCAACCGTACTGACGGAACCATTGGTATAGTCCTTCACCCACTCGTCGCTCAGCTCCGGCGTCCTCTTGATGGCATTCACCGTGACGGTAAAAACGACATCCTTTCCGGCAAGATCCGCGGAAAAATAATCATCCGGAAAACGGAGATTCAGATCCTTCGTCTCTCCCTTCTTCATGCCAACCACACCGTCTTCGAACCCTTCGATAAAGCTTCCCGATCCGAGAGTCAGGTCATAGCTGTCACTGGACCCTCCGTCAAAGGCCTTTCCGTCAATTTTTCCCTCATAGGCAATATCGACGGTATCTCCAAGTGCTGCCGCCGCTTCCTTGTCTGTCACTTCTTCCGGCGTCATCTGTCCTTCAATATATGACGTGATGTCGTCCTCCGTCACTTTCTGAACCGTTTTTGTGAGATTCAGTTTTTTGTAATTGCCCAATGTAATCGCGTCTGCGATTTTAAACTTCCCGTCTTTGACCGGAGCCGCGAGGATCCTGTCCGCAAGACTTTCCGAACCGGAGGATGAAGAAACCGCCGACAAGGACGACTCTGTCACCGAAGAAACCGCAGAAGCTGCCGCCGTCTCAGACGCACTGTTTTCTCCCCCGGCCGCTCCGCAGCCGGCTGCCGACAAAGAAACCGCCAGACACATAATGGTAATTAATATTTTCCTTTTCATAATCTCCCTACATCTTGTAATCCCCAACAAATGGGACTTATACAGTTTCAATCCGTATCTTATACAGTTTGTGGCACAAAGTATTGTATAAGCGTTTACTGCATATCCATGACACGGTGATAGACATCCATGGACGTGACGATATGCATTCCAATTCTCAGATAATCTCCTCCGGCCTGAACCCAGGTAAACTCCTGATTATTTTCCGTCATAAAATAACGGAACCCCAGGCTCTTCAAATATTCATACCGTGAATCTCCGGCTGAATAGCCGCTCCAGCTGCCGATATCCCCTCCATGAGGGAGCACCAGTATATCTGTATTTCCGAGAAGACTCCCGATTTTTTCCGACCAACGGTCCGCATCCGCTTTTACGAGCTCATAATCACCGGCATAACTGATATCCGCAAAGGTACCGCTCGCGAGCGTCCATCCCTCGCTCCGGAGCGCCTTTATCAGCGAATCGAGTGTTTCTTTATTCTGTTCCACCTGCTTCTCGGTGATTTCCGAAGCCGAAGCTCCTGCGTCTTCTGCATTCCCCGTATCATCTGCGCTGTCTGTTGACACGCTTTCTGTCCCCGAGGAATCCCGGGAAGTGTTTTCACTGTTTCCGGACTGAATCAGATCAGTTCCTGAACCGCCGGTCCCGGAAAGATTCCCGGCATCTGTGGTCCCATCCTCCGTGCTCTCTCCAGCGGAGGCGGAATAACGGGATGCATTTTCCTCCACCTCACGGACCGCCTCGGCACTCAGCTTTCCGACCTGAGACCCGCTTGCCTCCAGCGCGTATCCGAACATGCCGTCCTGTCCGGTCACACCGATAACTCCGCGCGCACCCTGACTGGAAAAATCCGGATGTTCTTTGACAAAGGCATCAAGGCAGGTTATCACATCGACGTCTCCCGTCTGAACCTTACCGCTCGAATCGGTATAGGTATTCGTCAGACTCCCGTCAGGGTTCAGCGTCAGACTGTCCGCATGCCCGTCATAGCCCGAGATATACCCTGCGCCCGCTTCCGTAATTGTCAGCGGCTTCTTGCCGGTGGGAACCGATACGGTGCCCTCCTTCATTGTACCGTCGGTACTCTTGGCCAGACCGGAGACATCTGTCAGGACATAATTTTGACGATACAGGTCCTGAAGGATATTCTTGAAATCTGTCACCGTCAACGCAACGCTTCCGCCGGTTTCTGATGCGGAATTCGCAGTGACGGTTGCATCCGCTGATGCATCCGTTCCGCCGTCAGACGTTCCACTCTCCCCATCCGCTGTATCATCCTGATTTGTCGTACTGTCCTGTCCGGCTGCGCCATCCTGATCCGTCGTACTGTTCTGTCCGGCTGTATCATTCTGATCTTCCGCACCACTTTCTCCGGACGTCCGGGAAGAGGTCGCGTCATCCAGCGTCAAAACCGGAAAGGTAAGATTCAATACCTCTGATGCCGGATAGATGTCCATTGTCTGCGACGCCGCTTTTGCCGCCGCAGCGTCCGCCGCTGCTCTTTCCTTATCCCGCCTGTACTTTCCGACGACAGCCAGCACGCCGACGATGGCCAGCACTGCCACTGCGAAACACAGGAATATCCGGACCAGACGTATGATTCTGCGGCGTTTCCGGCGCCTTCGCGCCTGTTCCTGCCGTCTTCGCCTTCGCCGCGCCCGCTCTCTGGCAAGCTGTTCCTCATTCTGTCCCGGTTTCTTTTCCTCATCTGCCCGCTGCTCACGCTTACCGGGTCCGCCTTTGAAATTCTCTCTATCTGCTCTGTAAAGATCTTCTCCCGGTTTCTTCTCATCTGCTTTGCCGGAATTTCCACCTGAACCTCTTCTGACAGCTCTGTTTTGATCTTCGCCTGAATTGCTCTGCCTGTTCCTCTTGTCCGTCAACAGATACCCCCTGCAGGCATTTTTCTCCTGCAAATATGTCTCTTTCTCTAACCCGGTTATATCTCGTCGGACTACCCCCGACCGTGTGAATTATCATAACGCAAATCCGGATTCTTAGCAATATCCGTGCCTTCAAAATGGATTGCCTTTTGCCCGCGGGAATGCTAAAATAATATAGATATTCCCAACAAACAGGTAGGAGGTACGAGGACATGCGCTGGTGGGTAGTTCTGATCATCGTAATTGCGATCGTCGCCGCTGCAATCGCCATCCTGTATTTTCTGGGCAAACGCGCCGAGAAGAAACAGGCGGAGCAGCAGGAGCAGATTGATGCGCAAAAGCAAAATGTCACAATGCTGGTCATTGACAAGAAAAAAGTAAAACTGAAGGATGCCGGTTTTCCGGATATCGTCCTGCAGCAGACGCCGAAGATGCTTCGCGGTCGCAAATTTCCAATTGTCAAGGCCAGAGTCAATACCGGACGAGGAGCCATGGTTTCTTCTTTCATCTGCGACAAGAACGTATTCGACGTGATTCCCCTGAAAAAGGAGGTCAAGGCTACGATTTCCGGCCTGTATATAACAGATGTCCGCGCAATTCGCGGCAAGCTTGATAACGCCGGCAAGAAGAAGAAGGAAAGCAAGATGGAGCAGCTGCTCCGCAAGGGACGCGGCGAGGAATGATTCCCGTTTCCGCAGTGATTCACATTCAGCAAACACAGCCAAAGAGGCCGGAATCCTGTGATTCCGGCCTCTTTCATACTGTATAAGCTCTTCGAAAATGCAGAAAAGCTCGCCTGTCGCGGAAGCGCACATAAGAGCCCATCCAGCGTTAAAATGGTAATTCAGCCAGCGGTCAGATGAAACGCACCGCCCCGCTGCGACTCGATACGGATCTCAATCTCGCAGTCCGCCGTCACATCGTCCTCCACGGTAAGCGCGTATCCCACCTTGTAATCAATACGATTTTCCTGTTCCTCTAGCCGAAACGATGTCGCCGAGATCTGCAGATTCATCATACCGAACGGCGTGTGGTATGAGGCAGATGTTCTCTTCTCTTTCTCAAAGAGCATTTCTACCTCGATCACTCCGCTTCTGCGAACGAGAAGACGATCCTCCGTGAATTTCAGCACGCTGTGCGTCTTCCCGGATAAACCCTCCTGAATCTCGTCAAATACAACATAGTGCTGCCCGTTTTTATGGTAATACACGCCGGGGATCATGATCTCCACCGGCTTGTTCTCGTCCTCCGACCGGATATACTGAAAACCCTTTAATGAGACAATGACATTTTTATCCATATCTATTGTTCTGTTTCTGTTCTCTATCTGTTCTGTAACTATTCTCTATCTGTAGCGATTACATATGACAGATATTCGAGGAATCAGAAGGTCCCTTGATCGCCGTAAAGTTCTTCTTTGCCTTTTCCGGGTCATCAAAGATCTCGTCCATGGTATGCCATCCGAGAACCGCACATTTCACACGGGCAGGCATATGGGAAATATCCTGAAGCACGCCTGCCTCCTCCAGCTCGTCTCTCTCCTCATCTGTGATTTTTCCCTTGATCATACGCAGGAAAATATCAGAGAGATGCCTTGCCTCATCGATGGTCTTTCCGATGACCAGGTCCAGCATCATATCCGCCGAGGCCTGAGAGATGGCACAGCCGTCGCCGACATACGCTCCGTCCGTGATTCTTCCGTCTTCGACCTTGAGCTTGAGAACGATATCGTCGCCGCAGCTCGGGTTCACGCCTTCAAGCTCATAATCCGCATCCTCAAGCTCGTGCTTATGCGCCGGATGAAGATTATGGTCGGTCAGGATCTCGTTATAAAATGTATTATTCTGCATAACCCATTTCCTTCCTTACCGAATTCAAAGCATCAATCAATCTGTCCGCCTCATCTTCCGTATTATAGAAGCAGAAGCTGGCTCTCGTGGTGGACGGAATTCCGAGGAACTTCAGAAGCGGCTGTGCGCAGTGGTGTCCCGCACGCACATCCACATGAAGACTGTCCAGAATCGCCGCGATATCATGGGGATGAACTCCCTCTATTTTAAAGGTGATGATGCCGTGATGATTCTCCGGATCCTCCGATCCCAGAATCGTGATATACGGATTTTCCTTCATCCGCTCCATCGCGTAACGGGTCAAATGTTCCTCCCTCTCCACGATACGGTCAAAGCCGATCCGATGATAGTAATCAATCGCCGCATGAAGCCCGACGGCTCCTCCGGCGTTCACGGTACCCGCCTCGAACTTGTGAGGCAGCTCCGCATAGGTGGCCCCCTCTCGGGTCACATACTCGATCATCTCACCTCCGAAAAGGAACGGCTGCATCTCCTCCAGGATTGCCTTCTTGCCATACAGCACGCCGATGCCCATCGGCGCCAGCATCTTATGGCCGGAAAACGCCAGAAAGTCGACATCCAGATCCTGCACGTCTACAGGGATGTGGGGCACACTCTGCGCACCGTCACATACAAACACCGCTCCCTGCTCGTGGGCAATGGCCGCAAAAGTCTTCACATCATTTTTGCAGCCGAGAACATTGGAGATCTGTGTCATGCACACCAGCTTGGTCCTGGGAGTCAGCGCCTTGCGAAACATCTCTTCCGTGATGGTGCCGTCCTCCTGCGGCTCCAGGTATTTCAGAACCGCGCCGGTTCTCCTGGCTGCCTGCTGCCACGGAAGCATGTTGCTGTGATGCTCCATGACGGTGATCAGTATTTCGTCGCCTTCCCTCAGATGATCCGCGGTCCACGAATAGCCGATCAGATTCAGGCTTTCCGTCGCGTTTCTGGTAAAAACAATCTCTTCGGTGCTCTTCGCGTTGATAAAGGAACGGACAGCCTCCCGCGCATCCTCATATTCCCTGGTTGCCTCCACACTCAGTGCATACAGTCCTCTGAGCGGATTTGCGTTTGATTTTCGATAATATTCTGTAACCGCGTCCAGAACAGCCTGAGGCTTCTGGGTGGTAGCCGCATTATCAAGATATGCCTCACCGGGAGTCAGGAGCGGAAAATCCCTGCGGATCCGCTCGTCCTCCTCCCTGCGTTCAGTCTTCGTCATCCTCCAGGCCTCCTCCCAGAAACTCGTTGATTTCCTGTTTCGTCTTCTCATCCGGAATCATCCGGACTGTGGCGTCGATTCTGGCCTTGGCCATCATTTCATAGATTTCTTCCTTGTTCAGGCCTCGGGATTCGAGATAGAACATAAGACCTTCATCCAGCCTTCCGATTGTAGCGCCATGATTTCCTACCACATCCTCCTCCGTGCAGAGGATCAGCGGTATCGTCTGGTTTCTTACGCCCTCATCCATCAGAAGGACATCTTCCTTTTCATTTCCTACCGCTCCGACCGCACCGCGTTTGAGATCGATGGTGGCGCGCAGAATCTTCGATGCCTTGTCACGGAGCACACCATTGACATTGATCTCGCACTCCGTTTTTTTCGCGATATGATTTGCGAAGTAGTTCATGTCGAGATGGCCATTTCCGGCAACCTGATATGCGATATCGGTCTTCAGACTGCTCTTGTAACCCGCAAGATCAATCTGATACCCCTGATAGACTTCCTTTCCGGAAAGCACCAGATGAATCACCTCAACTCTTGCATTATCTTCCTCTTTTCCTCCGAGGTCATTGATGAAGCTGAAGTTCTGGCCAACCCGGACGATCTGTACCAGACGGAGAACCGAATTTTCCCCGGCAGAAAACTTTGTCTGGACCGCCGCCGCACCGGAAGCGTCCGGAGCCGCCGTATAATCCATCACTACCGTAAGCTCACTGTTCTTCTCTGCCACGAGATTCACCGCATTTACGCTTCTGTCGCCATCCTGATAGAAATACTTCAGCCGAAGCGGCGTATCTGCCTTCCTACCTGCCGGCGCGGTGTACACCTGCACGCCCCTTGCGGACGCTTCAACGGCCTCCGTGAAGGCCTTCCCCGCTCCGGTCGGCTGCTCCGGAAACAGATTTTTCTCTTCTTCGCGGGTCTCGATTCCCTCCGGAATCTCCGCGTTTACCACAGCCTCGCCGGAAAAATCCGCTCCGACACTTGCCTCGTTCATATTCAGCCAGTACCAGGTGATCGCCGGCAGCCGGTTGAGTTTAATATCTCTGATTTCTCCCATGTCTGCCTCCTTAACCTATACTGCCCTTCATCTCAAGACGGATCAGATTGTTCATCTCAACCGCATACTCGAGAGGAAGCTCCTTGCCTACGTTGTCCGCAAATCCGCTGACGATCAGCGCGCGGGCGTCTTCCTCAGACAGGCCCCGGCTCATCAGATAGAAGACCGCGTCATCGCTGATACGCCCGATCTTTGCCTCGTGCCCGATATCCGCCTGCTGCGTCCGGATATCCATAGCCGGAATGGTGTCCGATCTGGACTCGGCGTCAAGCATCAGAGACTGACAGGATACCGACGATTTGCTGTTTTTCGCCTGGCTGTTGACCACGACAGAGCTCCGGAAGGTGCTGATTCCGCCGTCCTTCGAAATAGATCTGGTGCTGACATAGGATGACGTGTCCGGCGCGCTGTGCACCATCTTGCATCCCGTATCCAGATTCTGTCCTCTACCCGCAAAGGTCACGCCGGTGAATTCCGCCCTGGCGCCTCTGCCTGCCAGAATACTCATGGGATACAGGTACGAAACATGGGAGCCGAAGGATCCAGAAATCCATTCCACCTTTCCGCCCTCCTCGACACGCGCACGCTTTGTATTCAGATTGTACATGTTCTTTGACCAGTTCTCGATTGTGGAGTAGCGGAGGGTCGAGTTCTTTCCGACGTAAAGCTCGACGCAGCCGGCATGAAGATTCGCCACATTATACTTCGGGGCCGAGCATCCCTCGATGAAGTGAAGGTAAGCGTCGTCATCCACGATGATCAGCGTATGCTCAAACTGTCCCGCTCCCTTGGCATTCAGACGGAAATAGGACTGCAGCGGTATATCCACATGAACTCCCTTCGGCACGTATACGAAGGATCCGCCTGACCACACGGCGCCGTGAAGGGCCGCGAACTTGTGGTCGGTCGGTGGTACAAGCTTCATGAAATGGCTTCGGATCATATCCGCGTATTCTCCGCGAAGCGCACTCTCGATGTCCGTATAGATAACGCCCTGCGCCGCCACCTCGTCCTTTACGTTATGGTAAACAAGCTCCGAATCATACTGTGCGCCTACGCCCGCAAGGGATTTTCTCTCCGCCTGCGGAATTCCCAGACGTTCGAAGGTATCCTTGATCTCGTCCGGAACATCGTTCCAGTCCTTGGCCATTCTCTTGGAGTTCGGCCTTACGTAGGTGACAATATTATCCATGTCCAGCCCTTCGATGGACGGTCCCCAGTCCGGAACCTGTTTCTTATTGTAAATATCCAGAGATTTCAGACGAAAATCTCTCATCCACTCCGGGTCATTTTTTTCTTTTGAAATCTCGAGGATGATATCCGGGGTCAGGCCTTCCTCAATGCGGAACTCATCTTTTTCCTCATTTCGGAAGTCGTACATACTCCGGTCTATATCCTCGACGTATGTCTTTTCCTTTGCCATATGATCTCCTTATGCCTCTTTGGTTTCTTCCTTGATGAATCGCTCAAATCCATGCTCATTGATCTCGTCAACCAGCGATGCATCGCCGTTCTCAACGATTGTACCGTCTACCAGAACGTGGGTGGCATCCACATGCAGAGACTCCAGAATACGGGTGCTGTGCGTGATGATGATCAGCGCGCCGTCCCTGTTCTTCTGATACTCTTCAACGCCCTTGGATACCGTACGCACCGCGTCGACATCCAGTCCCGAGTCTGTCTCATCCAGAATGGCAAGAGAAGGATTCAGCATCAGAAGCTGGAGAATCTCCGCTTTCTTTTTCTCGCCGCCGGAAAAGCCGACGTTCAGGTCGCGCTCCGCGTAGGAATGATCCATCTGCAGGACATCCATCGCCGCCGCGATCTTCTTGCGGAAATCCCAGAGACGGATTCTCTCGCCCGTACGATTCTCCAGGGCATTGCGGATAAAGTTGGAAAGAGAAATTCCCGGAACCTCAAGCGGATTCTGGAAGGACATGAACAGTCCGTCCTTCGCCCTCTGATTCACCGGCTCATCCAGAATGCTCTTCCCGTTGAAAAGAATATCGCCGCTCTTAATGATATAATTCGGGTTGCCCATCAATGCATTCCCGAGCGTAGACTTACCCGCACCGTTCGGTCCCATCAGAACGTGGGTTTCTCCTTTTCTCACCTCAAGGTTTAACCCCTTCAGGATATCCTTGTCCTCTACACTGACTGACAGGTCCTTCACCTGTAATAAAATATCTGCCATAACATCCTCCTACCATAACTCTCCGATAAACACGTATACGATGTATGATGCCACAAACAATATGTACTGCGGATCCCATCATGATGTATGCTTATGAAATATATTGTATTTCAGACTGTGCGCAGCACCAACATTCAAAAATAAACCCTAGTAAAATGCTACACTTTCCAGTCGCTTCATTATATAACACTGTATTTTCAATTGCAAGCAACATTCTCAAAAACAAAGGCAGTTGCGCCGTCACAGCTACTGTTCACTCACAACCATGTACGGCAACGATTTTAGTCGCGCGTGAACCCGTCACAGCAGCGGTGCGACGAATCGTAGAAGTGCGCGGACACAGCGCTGCAGAATCGTCTGTGCTCCCTTGCGGTAGCGGTCTGTCACTTCCTCGGATTCCAGCAGCATCTTCTCGAAATCCGCCTTGACCTCCCCGACAATACTGCTGCGATGGAACAGCACGCCGTCCTCGAAGTGAAGGTACAGGCTCCGATAGTCGAGATTGATCGTCCCGACCGTGGCCGATCTGTCGTCGACGATGCTCATCTTTGCGTGACAAAAGCCCGGCGTATATTCGTAGATCCGAACGCCGCCACGAACCAGTCCTGAATAATACGACCTTGTCTCCTGATAGACCATTTTCTTGTCCGGGATGCCGGGTGTTATAATTCGCACATCGACTCCCCGTTTTGCGGCGCCTACCATCTCCCGCCGCATTTCATCTGTAATCAGAAGGTACGGTGTCACAAAATACGCGTAGTTTTTGGCTGTCCGGAGCATATTCATATAGACCTCTTCACCGGTCGGCTCCTCATCCAGAGGACTGTCTGCGTACGGCTGCACATATCCGTCACTCTTGATATGATACGCATATGCCGGCATGTATTTGTCCAGATCACCCTGCGGGGAAGTGTGGCTGAGCAGATCCCACATCTCCAGAAAGATTATCGTCAGACTCCGAACCGCCGCACCTTCAAGGCGCACGCCGGTATCCTTCCAAAACCCGTACGGCTTCGTGATGTGGAAATACTCGTTTGCCAGATTGTATCCGCCGGTATATCCGATCCTACCGTCAATCACCATGATTTTCCGATGGTCTCTGTTGTTGGCAAAGATATTCAGAAAGGGGAGAACCGGATTGAACCGGATACAATGAATGCCGGCCTCCTCCATTTTCCTGTTGAATTTCCGGTTCAGGAACGCAATACTTCCGATATCATCATAAACCATGCGGACCTCTACGCCCTCCGCCGCCTTTTTCTTCAGGATTTGAAAGGCCCTTTCAAAGGCTCCCTCCTCCTCGATGGCGAAATATTCCAGGAAAATGTGATGCTTTGCCGTTTTCAGATCCTCCAGCTGCGCTTCAAACGCGTCCTTTGCATCGGAAAAATACCTGACCTTTGTATTTTCGTAAACGGGAAACCCGCAGGTTTTCCAAAGATAATTCGATGCCCCGGCAGATCTCTGATCTTCCTTTTCAAGAGCTTCTTCCGTATCCGGGTCCTGCTGCATCCTTCGGAAAAGGATGTGATCAATTTCCTCAAATTCGCGCCGCATCCGGCGCGTAGAATTTTTCCTCCCCATCACAGCGTAAAAGACAATTCCCACCATCGGAAAGGCCATGACGATCATCATCCAGAACATCCGGTAGGATGCGTTGATATGCCGTGAGAAAATCGTCAATGTCAGAATCATGGCCCCGAAGCTGATCACAGTCGAAAGCCAGGTCACCCTCGCCTCCAGATACGTGATCATCTCAAAAATCCACATAAACTGAATTGCAATCAGTATCACGAAGAAAAACACACGAACAATGCTTGTCTTGGTCCAGCTCTTCTGCTCGACCCTCATCTTATCACTCATACCGCCACCCCTCTGCTTCCGTCTGTTCTTATCTTCTGTCCTCTCCGGGAATGATCTGATATCCGAAACAAATTCCGAGCTCAGAGACCGGCAGATATCTCAGATGCGGCGCCCAACCGTCCGCAATCGCGAGATAGAGCGCATGCTCCTGCCGGTCCTCACTCTCCACCTCAACTGCCCCGCAGCAGATCACGTGATGGTTTCCATAGCACGGATGATGTCGTAGCACCAGATACAAAATCCGGTCCTGCTTCGCCCGCTCCATGAAAAGTCCCCTCCGGAACGGTATGAACGGAAGCACAGAGCATTCCAGATGGTACTTCTTCAGACAGGTGCAAATATAAAGTCCCGTAAGAGCGTCACTGGTTCCTCCGAAATGATGAAAAAGATCCATATTGTGATAGATCAGCATCTTTTCACCGATTCCGCTCACATGAAGGAAGACCTCCTCCGGCTGCAGAGGTCTCCCGGAATCCTGTTGTTTTTGACCGAAATCCGGATTTCCCCGGTTTATGCTTTCCGAATTTCCCCGGTATATACTTTCCGGATTTCCACGGATTATGCTTTCCGGACTTTCCACATCCACTCTTTCTAACTTACCCCGATCCGCATCAGGGAATCGATTATGCAGTGCAAGAATCAGATTCGTGATCGCAACAGGGCCGCAGTGCCTCTCATATCCCTTTCCAAGGGAAGCAAACTGCGAAGTCACGCATACATTCAGAAACGCTTCCCACGGTATCACCCGCTGTACAACCCGAAATTTCTTGTGATGCACGGATTCCGCGTGACGGATCGGGTCATCAATCACCTCAGTATTTTTCTTCTCGAATCGCATATCGTCCTCACATTTCTTCAGTCTATTTTTGTATATGGATTGCGGTAGTGCAAAACACGGAGCAATCCGAAAACCTATGCGGTATGCGGCGCAATTAATAACACGCACATCCACCTTTTATATTATAACTTCAGACACGTAAAAACAATCCGGTTGCGCGTTCGCTTTGCTTCTGCTATCATTATTTTCAGAAAATATTTGATGCAGTCTCGGATATGTCATGATATACTTCTTATATAAGTTAACCCGCAATTCTATGAAAGCACGGACATCTATGAAAGGAGTATCAATAATGTTTGTTATCTGGATTATTCTGGCAATCCTCGTCATCTGGCTGATTGCGGCGAACATACGAATTGTTCCCCAGGCAGAGGCATACGTCATCGAACACCTTGGAAAGTTCAAAACGATCTGGAACGCAGGTCTTCATCTGAAGATGCCGATCGTTGAAAAAATAGCCAAAAAGGTTTCCCTGAAGGAACAGGTACTGGATTTTCCACCGCAGCCGGTCATCACGAAGGATAACGTCACCATGATGATTGATTCGGTTGTCTTCTGTTATGTATTTGATCCGAAGCTCTATACCTATGGAATTGAAAACCCCATCTCCGGTCTGCAGAATCTCTCTGCCACGACGCTTCGAAACATCATCGGCGACATGGAACTCGATCAGACCTTAACCTCCCGCGAGACAATCAACGGAAGGATGCAGGCCATTCTGGACGAGGCGACCGATCCCTGGGGCATCAAAGTTACCCGCGTGGAGATTAAGAATATTCAGCCCCCGAAAGAGATTGAAGAGGTCATGACAAAGCAGATGCGTGCGGAGCGCGAGCGCCGTCAGACCGTTCTGGAGGCGCAGGCACATCAGGAAGCCGTTGTCAGCCGCGCAGAAGGTGACAAGAAAGCAAAGATCCTTGCTGCCGAAGCGGAGCGCGATGCGCAGATCGCTCTGGCCGAAGGACGTGCGAAATCCATCAAGCTCGTCTACGAAGCGGAAGCAGCAGGTATTACCGATCTGAATAAGGCAGGCATCAGCGAAAGCGTTCTCAAGCTGAAGGGAATCGAGGCTCTCAAGGATGTCTCCGATGGCAGAGCCACCAAAATCTACATGCCTTCTGATATCGCAAATGTCATTTCCTCTCTCGGCGTAGCCGGAGAAGCACTGGGAATCGGTGATGCGACGCCTGTCAACCGGAACGCCAAACCGAAGCCGGCTGTTCCGAAGGATCCCTGCATCACAGAGGAAACCGGCCGGGGCGGACGGGAAGCTGCAGCCGCTTCCGCCGCAATCAATTCCTCCGTTGTCTCTGAAGATCAACGCTCTGATACCACTGAAATATAAAACGCGTAAGCAAAGACCGCCGCACCAACTGCAATACAGCCGGTGCGGCGGTCTTCCATATCTATAATCAATCACTTACCGTTATTTTCGTGCGCAAGCTCGTCATTCAAAATTTCCAGAATGTCATAAACATCCAGCCCATGCGTCAGGCAGGCTTCCTCCAGCGTCTCCATCTCGGAAACGCCGCAGCTGATACAGTGAAGACCGCAGCTGAGCATAACCGGAACCAGAGACGGATAGGCCTGTACGATGTCGCCGACAATCATATCTGCGCGGATGAGCTGATCAGAGCCTCCCAGCATCGCATCCATATCCTGCTGTACCGTGCTGATCCCGGAAATTCCGAAATATTTGACCAGCACATTTGCGACATTCGGCGAAAGGAATGCCGGAAGCGTCGGGCCGAGATGAATGTGCTTTACGTCCAGATAGAGAAGAGCCAGCAGTACAATCACAGCCTTCTGCTCGTACCATGCGATATTGTAGACAATCGGCAGCTGATTCAGATTATCGTAGCCAAACGCCTCCTTCAGCTTGAGGGCAATCTGAACCAAGGAATACGAGTCGTTGCACTGTCCCGCATCCAGTACCCTCGGAATGCCGTTGATATCTCCGAGATCAAGCTTATTGTATCTGTACTTTGCGCAGCCGGCTGTCAGAATCACGGTATCCTTCGGCAATGCCTTTGCAAAATCGGTGTAGTAGCTTCTGGTCTTTGCGCGGCCGTCGCAGCCTGCCATCACGACGAACTTCTGGATCGCTCCGCTCTTTACCGCATCTACCACCTTGTCCGCAAGCGCAAATACCTGATTGTGCGCAAAGCCTCCCACGATTTCTCCGGTTTCGATCTCCGTCGGGGAAGGCAAAGACTTCGCCATTTCAATGATCGGAGAAAAATCCTTGTGACCATTTTCGTCCGCGTCGATATGAACGCAGCCCGGATACCCCGCATTCCCGGTTGTAAACAGGCGGTCCTTGTACGAATCCTTCGGCGGAACCAGACAGTTCGTCGTCAAGAGCACCGGACCGTTAAAGCTCTCAAATTCTTCCTTCTGCTTCCACCAGGCATTACCGTAGTTTCCGACAAAGTTGTCATACTTCTTGAAGGCAGGATAATAGTGCGCCGGGAGCATTTCGCCGTGTGTGTATACATCCACACCGGTACCCTGTGTCTGCTCCAGAAGCATCTCCAGATCCTTCAGATCATGGCCGGAAATCAGGATTGCCGGATTGCTGCGCACACCGATATTTACCTTTGTGATCTCCGGATTGCCGTACGCCTCCGTATTCGCTTTGTCCAGGAGATCCATTCCGCGGACGCCATATCGTCCGGTCTCCATGACAAGCGCAAGCAGCGTGCCGCCGGTGAGCGTATCGTCCATGGTCTGCGCCAGCGCCCGCTGCATGAACATATCGATATCGGTATCTTCCTTCCCGAGCGCATTGGCGTGGCTGACATAAGCCGCAAGCCCCTTCACACCATAGATGATCAGCTCGCGGAAGCTGCGGATATCCTCATCCTTTGTGGCAAGAACGCCGACACCCGCGGCCTTTGCCGCAAATTCCTCACGCGAACCCCTCCACAGAGAAGCCTCCGGAAGGGCTTCCTTTTTGCTCACCTTTGCCAGCAGTTCATCTTCCTTCCGGAGTGTCGCTTCGATCCGGGAGATGATGTCTTCCTTATCAAAATCCGCATTCGTGATTGTGGCAAAAAGGTTCGCCGTCACCATGTGGTTCACGTCCGCCGTGATCTCGGTCTTCTCTCTCCGAAGCTGTGTGGTAATCGCGGACAGCCCTTTCGTCACATAGATCAGCAGATCCTGCATTGCGGCCAGATCCGGCTTCTTACCGCACATACCCACTCTCGTGCATCCTGTGCCGCCCATCGTCTCCTGGCACTGGTAACAGAACATTGCATTATTTGTATCCATACTCTATACCTCCTGGAATTGTGCTCATTATCAGAATGATTCCAGTATACCAGAAAAAATAGATTTTGCCGTAACAAATCTCACAAAATTTAATTTTCTTTACTGTAAAATCCTAGCCGTACAAAGTCCGGAGGACAATATTAATATCTGTCGCAGCTTCCGTCCGCATGTCTCTGAAGGACATTGGTCACCTCAAATCCCGCTTTCCTCAGTACCTCTGTCATTCGTTCCACGGAAACCTCGCCGGTCGCCTTGATCTCGATCTCAACGCCCCGCTCTGTGTGATAAACCGCAAGATTCTCCAAATTTGCGTCTTCCTCCGCAAACAGCTGTACTACCTTCAGAAGCTGTCCCGGACGATCCTCGCAGGAAATTACAAACCGCGTTCCCTGCTTGCGGTATCCGGTAAGGTCAATAAACGCGCGGTAAATATCGCGGTCCGTAATGATTCCCAGAACCTTCCGGTCATCGTCCACGACCGGAAGCACCGAGATGTCGTTGTCCGCCATTATTCCGGAAGCCTCCTCCAGAAACGCGTCCGGACCTATGGTCCTGACATCGGTAATCATGACATCGCCGACCGTCGTGCGCGTCAGAAGATAATTCAGCTCATAGATCGAAAGGGAAGTCCGGTCTGCGCCGGATTTTTCCTTGACCAGTCCGCCTGTCACGAGTCCGATCAGTCTTCCTTCCTGATCCACGACAGGAAGACGGTGAAATCTTCCCTTCCCCATGATATCTGTCGCCTTCATCAGCGAAACATCCCTTGTAATGACTGCCGGGTCCTTTGTCATATGATCCTTTACAAACATAGTTTAACCTCCCAGATAAGCCTTTCTCACCCGCTCATCTTCCGCCAGCTCCGCGCCGGTGCCCTCGAGCGTGATCTTTCCCGTTTCCAGCACATAAGCTCTGTCAGCAATTCCGAGTGCCATACGTGCATTCTGCTCAACCAGAAGCACCGTTGTGCCCTGTTTATTGATATCCTGAATGATGTGAAAAATTTCCTTGACAAGAAGAGGGGACAGTCCCATCGACGGCTCATCCATCAGAATAATCTTCGGCTTTGCCATCAGCGCGCGTCCCATGGCAAGCATCTGCTGCTCACCTCCGGACAGCGTTCCCGCCAGCTGTGTCCTCCGCTCCTTCAGTCTCGGAAACAGCTCAAAAACCTTCTCCCGGTCTTCCGCTATCGCCGTCTTGTCCTTTCTCGTATACGCTCCGAGCACCAGATTCTCCTCCACGGTCTGCTGCGCAAAGACGCGCCTGCCCTCCGGAACCTGTGCAAGGCCGAGTGAGACAATTTTATGAGGCGGCATCTTCACCAGATCATGACCATCCAGGGTAATGGACCCCGCCGCCGGTTTTAAAAGTCCGGAGATCGCATGCATGGTTGTTGTCTTCCCGGCGCCGTTTGCGCCGATCAGTGTCACGATTTCTCCATCCTTTACCTCGAAGGAAATACCTTTAATGGCTTCAATCATGCCGTAGCGCACTTTCAGATTTTCAACTTTCAGCATAATGTATTTCCTCCTTAATCACCGATATAAGCCTTGATAACATCCGGATTGCTCTGGATCTCCTGCGGCGTTCCTTCCGCAAGGAGCATGCCATAGTTCAGCACGGTGATGTGCTCGCAGATCTGCATAACCAGCTGCATATCGTGCTCAATCAGCAGAATCGCGATCTTAAAGTGGTCGCGAACCTCACGGATCATCGCCATCAGCTCCTCTGTCTCCTGGGGATTCATGCCGGCAGCCGGCTCATCGAGAAGCAGAAGCTTCGGCTGCGTCGCCATGGCACGCGCAATTTCAAGTCGGCGCTGCTGGCCGTACGGAAGATTGCCGGCGGTCAGATCCGCATACTCCGACAGATGGAAAATCTCCAGCAGTTTTCTCGCATCCTGATCCGCCTGCTTCTCCTCGCGACGGAACCGCCCGGTACGGAAAATGGCGTCAAAATTATTGTAGTGAAAATGATTGTGCATGCCTGTCTTTACATTGTCTATGACAGACATATTGTAAAAGAGGCGGATATTCTGGAACGTCCGGGCAATTCCCGCCTGCGACGCCTCTACCGGATTGAGCTTTTCCAGATCCTTTCCTTCCAGAAAAATCTTGCCCCGGGTCGGCTGATATACCTTTGTCAGCATATTGAACACGGTGGTTTTTCCGGCGCCGTTCGGGCCGATCAGACCGTCAATCTGTTTCGGATAGATCTTCATATTCAGGTTATTTACGGCGGTCAGACCGCCGAAGTCAATGCCCAGATCCTGTACCTCCAGAATCGGCTTTCTGTTCTCCTCAGCCATTGGTCTTCGCCCCCTTTCCGTTCACTTTCCTGTTCCGGCGTAAATTTTTCAGTCTCAGACGGATTGTCTGGTTATTGGTCACAATCATGATCACGATCAGAACAACCGCATAGATCAGCATCCGGTAGATCGAAAGGAATCGCAGCACCTCCGGAAGCACCACGAGCAGCGTCGTGGCGATGATCGTGCCGGTCATATTCCCGAGGCCGCCCAGCACTACATAGACCAGAATCAGGATAGAAAGGTTGAAATCGAATTTCGTCGCCGCAAAAGAGGAGTAATTCATACCGTAAAGCGCACCGGCAGCGCCTCCCAGGGCCGCGGAGATGACAAAGGCAAGTGTCTTTTCCGAGACCGCATTGATTCCGACCGTAGATGCCGCAATCCGGTTGTCGCGGCAGGCCATGATGGCACGGCCGTTCCGGCTGTTCATAATATGATACACCACGATCAGTGAGATCAGCACCAGGATAAAGCCGGCAAGAAAACTGGAAGCCGTATTGACACCGGTAGCTCCCATCGGACCCGAGATCAGCATGTTCCCATCTTCCTGCATCTGAATGGTGTTATTCACAAAGCTGAAATGCAGCCCGTTCTCGTCAATTCCCAGATATACATTGTTGATAATATTAACGATAATCTGTCCGAATGCCAGCGTCACAATCGCCAGATAGTCTCCTTCCAGCTTCAAAACCGGAATCGACATCAGCCAGCCGAGAAATCCGGCGACCAATGTCCCGCATATAATACAGATCAGAAGAACAAGTGCCGGAGCGGTGACCCCGTGAAAATTCAGAGCGCCTGCTACAATCACCGCGGTAAACGCGCCCAGTGACATGAATCCGGCCTGACCGAGATTCAGCTCTCCGGAGATCCCCACATTCATGTTCAGTCCGATCGCCGCCACAATATAACAGCACACCGGAACAAGCAGGGCAGAATACTTGCGGCCCAGAAGTCCGGCTCCGCTCATGATGCTCAGCACGATAAAAAGCGCAACCACAAGAGAATAGGAAACCGCTGAATTTCTGTTGAGTTTTAATTTTTCTTTCATCTTCGGCCTCCTCCTTATACTTTCTCACTTACCTTGCGGCCCAGAAGTCCGGCAGGCTTGATCAACAGGATCACAACCAATACTCCGAATACAATCGCGTCGGAAAGCTGCTGCGAAATATACGCCTTGGACAGGTTCTCGATCACGCCCAATAGGAGTCCTCCCAGAAATGCTCCCGGAATCGAGCCGATTCCTCCGAGTACGGCCGCGGTAAACGCCTTGATACCGGGCATCGCTCCCAGTGTCGGTGAAATGGAAGGATAGGTGGAACCCAGAAGCACCGCCGCGATTGCGGCCAGTCCGGAACCGATGGCAAAGGTAAGGGAAATGATCGCGTTGACATTGATTCCCATCAGTGTCGCCGCTCCCTTGTCCTCCGAGCACGCACGCATTGCGCGTCCTGTATTCGTACGTCCCACAAACAGCATCAGCAGAATCATTATCACGCAGCACACCGCAATGGTAATAATGGTCAGCCATGAAATCGTCAGAGAACCGATGGTCGGTCCTCCCTGCGGGAAGATGTTGGACGGGAAGAACTTGGAATCCGCGCCCCAGAGAATCAGCGCGCCATTCTCCAGAAAATACGACACGCCGATTGCGGTAATCAGAACGGCCAGAGAAGACGCTTCACGAAGCGGCTTATAGGCCAGGCGTTCGATGACAACGCCAAGCACGGTGCAGACCAGGACAGACAGAAGAATTGCGACTGCAGGCGGCATTCCGGCTCCGGAAATTGCAAAGAACGCAACATACGCGCCGACCATGATGATGTCGCCATGCGCGAAGTTCAGCATTTTTGCAATTCCGTAAACCATGGAGTATCCGAGCGCCATGATCGCGTAGACGCTTCCCAGCCCCAGACCGCTGATCAGATATGACAGGAATTGCATGGGAGTACCTCCTCAAATTCAGAAAAAACAGATATCTGCCCCAAAGGCGCCGCAAGAGACCGGCGCCCCGGGACAGATTCCTTACTTATTCAGCAGAAACATAAGCGCCATCCTTGATTACAATGGCACGCGGCTCCTTCGAAACCTCTCCGTTCTCATTCCAGGTGATGTCACCGGGAGCGGTAATACCCTGGAAGGTCATGGAAGTAAACTGCTTCGTCAGTGCTGCCGTGATATCGTCGGTGGAGCTCTTCGGCGTTACATCCGAATTCTCCAGCGCCTGAGCCAGAGCGTTGACCGCATCGTATGCATCCGCCGCAAACTGGTTCGGGGTCTCGCCGTATTTATCCTTGTAGGCCTTTACAAAGCTCTGGGTCTTCTCATCGGTTGCATCTGCCGAGAACGGTGTCAGCATGTACAATCCCTCCGCCAGAGACTTGTCAAAGTTGTCCTGGGTAAGAATGCCATCCATTCCGTCGCATCCGAAGAAGGTCGGTGTGTAGCCAGCGTTCTTTGCCGCCTGCAGAACCAGAGAGGCCGGCTGATAATAAATAGGAAGGAAGACAATATCCGCACCCGCGTCCTTTGCCTGCTTGATCTGAACCGAGAAATCGGTTGCCCCCTTTGTGAAGGTTCCGGTGCTTACGATTTCCAGATTCTTCTCTTTTGCTTCCGCTACAAAGGTATTGTAGATACCGGTGGAATAGTTATCGTCATTCCGGTAGATGATGCCGACCTTTGTACCGAGGTCTGTGTGCTCTGCCAGATAATCTGCAGAAGCTTTTCCCTGGTTCGGGTCTGTGAAGCACATCTGGAAGATGTTTCCATACGGGTTCTTGTTGTTCTCCGCGTCCTGATAGATCACGGCCGTAGAAGAACCGGAAGGTGTAATAGCAAAAATATTGTCCTGCTTGTAAAGCGGAGCAACCGACTGTCCGGATCCGGAGGTAACGGTCAGAAGGGATACCTGCATACCCCAGTCAGCAAGAGTATTGTAAGCATTTACCGCCGCCTCGGTATCCGCCTGATCATCCTGGAAGTTCAGCTCGAACTGAACGCCGCCTTTCTTGTTGATCTCGTCAATGGCAAGCTCCGCGGCATTCTTAACCGCAATTCCATACACGGAAGCATCACCGGAAAGCGGACCGGAAGCTCCCAGCTTAAAGGCATCCCCGGATGCCTTTGTCACCGTCCCGGAAGCTGATCCGGACGATACGGAGGTTGAACCTGCTGAAGAACCGCAGGCAGTCAGTGCGCCACAAAGTGCGGCAATAAGGCCTAAACACAAAAATTTCTTTTTCATAAGTTCTCCTTTCCTTTAATAAATCCTATAAAAATGATACAGACCCTATCATATACGAAAAATATCCGGTATGCAATCCTGATTTTCAAGGCGAAAATGCCATTTCTTCGCAAGGAGCACTCCACAGGCACTTCGTCATCAGGAGTTTTTACACCACCTGTTTTCTCACGTTGTATTGTTTCACTGACGGTGGTACAATTCAGATATAGAAAAAAGTGCTTCTGAGCCGGGAAAGGAAAATCCCTTCACAAAAAGGACGGACGTCACATTGAAGAAAAGTCCCTTGTATAAAAGCTTCGGATATGCCTTTCAGGGCATATGGGCCTGTATTCGAAGAGAACGCAATATCAAAATTCACCTGACTATTATGTCACTCGTTATAATAGCCGGCTGTATTCTTCGGATCAGCATCATGGAATGGCTGATCTGCCTGATCCTTTTCGCACAGGTGCTCAGTCTTGAAATTGTCAATACCGCCATCGAGGCCTGTGTTGACCTGGTTTCCGAGGAGAGGAAGCCCCTGGCCAAGCTGGCAAAGGACGCTGCAGCCGGAGCTGTTTTGATATCCGCGATTTTTGCCGCAATCATTGGGCTTCTCATCTTTGTTCCAAAGGTGTTCTGACGTTGCGCTGTCCTTAATCGCTTACCAGCTTACAGGTTCCATGCGATCAACCATGCTGCACCCTTTGTAGCTCTATTCTATGCGTCGTACCTCGGTTTAACCATACCCGTCCTGTGTAGGTCTGCTCCATACGTGGTACCTCGCGCTTTCTGGATGCTTCAGCAAATGACATACTTCCTGGATGCTTCAGCAAATGACATATTTTCTGTACATAAAACGATAAAGGAGGAATGAATGATGAGTGATGATTTGAAACTGACGGATACCTTCCGCAAAATCTTTCTGGCCGGCGTAGGCGCGGTAGCCCTCGGCGCAGAAAAATCAAAGGCTGCGATTGACAGTCTCGTGGAAAAGGGAGAGCTGACCGTTGAGCAGGGTAAGGTTCTGAACCAGGAGCTTAAGCACAAAATTGACGATGCCGCTGCTGACGCAAAGGCAAAAGCGAAAGAAAATGTAAAAGCCGGATCCGGCGAAGCGTCCTCTGCTCCGAAGCAAGACGACTTCACCGAGATGCTCGATAAGCTGACTCCGGAACAGCTTGCCGCTCTGAAGGAGCAGCTTGCCCGCAAAGATGCGACTGATACAGAAGAATCTAAGAACGACTGATCCTGTCATCTGGGAAGTCTGATCCCCCGTCTACATCGCCCCACAGAAAAGAACAGCCTGCGGCCTCACCATCTGCAGCGTTCCGCCTGCGGGGCTTTTACTGTATAAGCTCTTCGAAAGCGCAGACAGGCCCGCCTGTCGCGAAGCGCGCGTAAGAGGCTGAGTGCGAATACCTGTTAGCGGCACGGCAGCTGCGAAGCAGCTTTCATGCCGCGGGGACTTATACAGCCTGCGGCACAATTTACAGCGCGGCCATTTACATAGAATGTGAGAATTGCCCATGAATCATGCAGAAGAAAACGCAAACAGCAACCATTCCGTTCCGGGAATGTCAAAAAATAAGCCGGACAGCTCTTCTCGTCTGAAGGAGATCACGCAGATTCTGTTCGAGAACAAGGTCTTTCGCGGTGTCACGCCGGAGAAGCTTCGGATTGTCATCGAGGAACTGGGCCCCACCTATATCAAGCTCGGACAGATCATGTCGCTTCACTCTGACATACTTCCGAAGGAGTACTGTACGGAGCTGATGAAGCTGAATTCCGAGGTGACGCCCATGCCGTTCTCCGATGTCATCTCCGTCATTGAGAACTCCTATGGGGAAAAATGTTCCGAGATTTTTGACCGCATTGATCCCGTCTCTCTCGGCTCCGCGTCCATCGCTCAGGTACACCGCGCGCGTCTGAAAACCGGTGAGGACGTCATCGTCAAGGTTCAGCGAAAGGGCATCTACGACACCATGTCCCGGGACATCCGGCTTCTCCACCGTGCAGTGAGACTTCTCCCTTCCATCGGCGGTCTGAAGAATGTCGTAGACCTCAGTCAGGTGCTGGATGAATTGTGGTCCGTCGCACAGGAGGAAATGAATTTTCTGAAGGAAGCGGACAACATGGAGGAATTCGCCCTCTGCAACAGAGACGTTGCATTCGTCGGCGTTCCGACCCTTTATCGGCAGTACACGACATCACAGGTTCTCGTTATGGAATACATCGACGGTTATTCCATCACGGATACGGATTCTCTTCAGAAAAACGGCTATGATCTCCATGAAATCGGGGCAAAGCTGGTCGACAACTTCATCAAACAGGTCATCGACGACGGATTTTTCCATGCGGACCCGCATCCCGGGAATCTTCGGATACGGGACGGAAAAATTATCTGGATCGACATGGGAATGATGGGACGCCTCACGGAGAGAGACCGCAATCTTCTGACCGAGGCGGTCAAAGGCATTGCCGATCACGATGTCTCCCGCGTGGAAAATGCGGTGCTCTCTCTCGCAGATTTCCGGAAGGGAAAGCCGGATCGGGAGCAGCTGTACCAGGATCTGAGGGATATCCTTCAGCGCTACGGCGACACAGATATCGCCGGAATTGATATTGCAGACTTTTTCATGGATGTCATGGATGCCATGAAGAAAAACAGGATCACAATGCCTCACGGTCTCACCATGCTGGCAAGAGGACTGACCCATATGGAGGGCGACCTGGCTGAGATCAGCCCCGACATCAATATGGCGGAAATCGCCTCTCAGCGTCTCCGTTCCTCCTATATGGACAGCTTTGACTGGAAGAAAGCGCTAAGCCACACCGGAGAAGATATTCTCCACGCTGCCATGGACTCTGCGAAGCTTCCATCCCTGATGAGCCGCATCATGAAGGAGTACCTGAACGGACAGAGCCGTGTCAATCTGGAGCTTAAAACCTCCAAAAATCTGGCCTGGCTCCTCCGGAAGCTCGTCCAGAACATCGTCATCGGCATGTGGGTCGTCGCGCTTTTGATCTCCTCCAGCATTCTCTGTCTTACGGATCTGCATCCGAAGGTATTCGGAATGCCGCTCCTCGGCTTTCTCGGCTATTCTGCCGCAGGTGCCATTGTGCTGTTCATTGTCATCCGGCATTTTGCCACAAAACAAAAATAACATTCATGATTCTGCAGGATGTAATCCTGCTTTTTAAAAGGAAGTGCTGTAACAAGACGCCGTGCAAACGACGCCTTGATCAGAGTGCTTCCTTTTTCTTCTGCGCGAGGAGCTTCATTTCTCTTGCATTATCCCGCACGACCCGTGTAATCTCGGCCCCGCCCAGAATACGCGCCAGCTCCTCTACGGACTCCTCGCTGTTCAATTCCCGAATCCGGGAGATGGTCGATGCGTTTTCCACACTTTTCGCAATCTCGAAATGATGGTCTGCCATTGCCGCGATCTGCGCCAGATGTGTGATGCAGATCACCTGATGATTTCTTCCGATCCGAGCCATCTTTTCCGAGACCTTCTGCGCGGTCCTTCCGCTGATTCCCGTGTCAATCTCATCGAAGATCAGCGTCTCCGTATCGTCCTTGTCCGCCAGAAGTGTCTTGATCGCCAGCATGATTCTCGACAGCTCACCTCCGGATACGACCGATGCCAGTGGCTTGACCGGTTCACCCGGATTGGTCGAGATCAGAAATTCAACCGCGTCATACCCTTTTCTGCTAAAGGTCGCGGTTCTGCTAAACCGGATTTCGAATTCCACGGAAAGAAAATTCAGCTCCTTCAAGCCTTCCCGGATTCCGGCAGAAAGGTCCGAAGCTATCCGTTTTCTTTCGTCCGATAACGCCCGGCTCTCCTGTTCGAGCTTCTTTTCCAGCTCTTCCTTCTTCTTCAACAGCTCCTGCTTCCGCTGGTCGAAATTTTCCATCTTTTCCAGCTTTTTCTTCTGCTGCTCCTGATATTCCAGTACGTCCGCCGTCGTTTTCCCGTACTTTGCCTTCAGTCCGTTGATCAGATCAAGCCGCTTTTCCGTCTCGAAGAACTCCTCCTCGGAAAAGGTAAACTCTGACAGGTAATCCGAGATCTCCCGGTTGAAATCATTCAGGAGATTATCGATATCCGAGATGCTTGCGGCAAATCCGGAGAGAGCCTCATCGTATCCCGCTACCTGCTGCAGCTCACGGACCGCGCGACCGGTCATATCACCGGCGCCATCCTCGTATCCCGTCAGGCGATGCACCTCACCCAGCGACTCCGCGATCTTCCGGCTGTTCGACATCAGGCGGTACTTTTTTTCCAGCTCTTCCTCTTCGCCGGGAACCAGCGCAGCATCCTCGATTTCCCTAATCTCATACTTCAGGAACGAAAGCTCCCGCTCTCTTTCCTTCTCATCCATCTGGAACGCCTTCAGCTCCTCACATACCTCTCGCCACGCCTGATATGAATTCTCCACCCGTCCGAGCAGACTTGAGAGAGCATCCTGGCCGTACTCATCCAGAATTTCCAGCTGATTTTCCGGGTAGAGCAGCTTCTGATGCTCATGCTGTCCGTGAATATCCAGAAGCAGACTGGAGATTTTCCGAATTTTCGCCGCAGTCGTCACCTCTCCATTGAGCCGGCAGATGCTCCTGCCATCCGTGATCTTCCGCGTAATGATCAGCTGCCCCTCTTCGGTCTCAACATCCATGGCCTGAAGGCGCTTAACAATTTCCGGATTCTCGATTTGAAATACAAGCTCAACAAGACAGGGTCCGCCACCGCCGCGCAGCATTTCCTTCTGCAGCTTGTGGCCGAGCGCCAGATTGATCGAACCGATCAGAATGGACTTTCCTGCTCCTGTCTCTCCGGTCAGAATATTCAACCCCGGGCCGAACGCCACCTCTGCCTCATCAATCAACGCCAGATTCCGGACATGAAGCTCTGTAAGCATTCTCTTTTCCTCCTGTCTGCTGCCTCAAATTTTCACCAGCATTCTCTGATCTTTTCAGCATCCTCAGATCTTTTTCCAGCATCCTCTGATTTTTCCACTATCCTCAGATCTTATCCAGCATCCTCTGAAACCGATCTCTCACCTGGAAGGCATCGTCTTCGCTCCGTGTCGCACAGAAAATGGTGTTATCCCCTGCGATGCATCCGACAATTTCCTCCCAGTTCATCTCGTCAATGACAGCAGCCGCCGCCATTGCCATTCCAGAACCCGTATGAACCACCAGCAGGTTTCCCGCCACGTCAATCGCCGTGACCGCGTCCTTGAGCATGCGCACATAACGTCCCGCGGTATCCTTCGCCTGACTCTGAAGAAGGGTATACCGCAGATGACCATTTTCTCCGGCCACCTTTGTAAGCTTCATGTCCCGGATATCTCGCGAGACCGTGGCCTGCGTCACGTCAAAACCGTTCTCCTGCAGCCTCCTGGCGAGTTCCTCCTGCGTGTCGATCTCATATTCATGGATCAGTCTTAATATTTCCGTCTGTCTCTCAAGCTTCACCCGCATCCTCCATCTGTAAACGCACTCCGGCGCATGCTCACACAGCCACGCCATTTCTGCATTTTCCTTCTTCAGATATGACTCATTTTTCTCCGCAGCGTACCGAGAAAACTGTCGTTGTGTATTTTCGTGATCTTCACATCCTTGTCAGCCCGGACGATTACGACGCTGTCTCCGGTCACCATCGGGGCCTTCCGGTCGCCGTCAAAATACGCCATCGCGTGTTCAATGGTGTTGTCCCTTCCGGGTCCGAGTCTTACCGTGATTCTGTTTTCTTCCGGAAGGATAATGCTTCTCGTATTCAGGGTATGAGCGGCGATGGGCGTCATCAAAAACAGATGCGCCTCCGGCGAGATCAGCGGGCCTCCCACAGACAGGCTGTATCCGGTAGATCCGGTCGGTGTGGAAATGATCATGCCGTCCGCGCGATAGGAATTCAGAAATGCGTCATTGACATAGTTTGTAATGGAAATCACATGCATGGAATTCTCCCGCCCGATCACGATGTCATTCAACGCACGCTCTTCACTTACCAGCTTTCCCTCATGATAAACCTTCCCGAGGAGCATCATGCGGGATTCAACCTGATACCTCCCCTCAAGCAGAGCATCCAGTGCAGGAAAAATAGAATTCCGGTCAATCTCGGTCAGATATCCCAGCGTTCCCAGATTCACACCAAGAAGCGGAATCTGCCTGTCCACCACGTCGTCCGCCGCCCGGATCAACGTCCCGTCGCCGCCGAGCACAATGATCCCGTCGGTGTCATCCGGAATATCGTCCGGCTCGGTATTGCGGCGTCCGGATCCGGAAACCGCACTGTCACTGTGAACCTCCGCTTTTCCGCCCCGGTTCCCGATATACCTTACAATAGAGTCTGTGATACTCCGGTCCGGATCCTTGGCAAGATTCGTGATGATAAAAAAATTCTTCATTGGTGTCATGGGTATCAATTCTCCGTTTTTCTGTCAAGAGCGCCGTGTGCGTTCTCCACCGTTTCCCGAATCATCTCCTCCGTAATCCGGTTGCTTCCGCTTTCTTCGTCTGCGTATTTTCTCAGGTATACCAGGTATTCGATATTGCCCTCAGGTCCCTTGATCGGTGAAAAATCGAGCTTCTGCGGCCAGAGCTGAATGCCTCCGGCAAAGGATACAATCGTCCGGATCACCTCCTCATGCACTGCGGGATCACGGACAACCCCCTTCTTTCCGACCTTCTCCCGTCCGGCCTCAAACTGCGGCTTGATCAAACACGCCAGCTCTCCCTCCGGCTCCATCAGCGCCTTCACAGCCGGAAGAACCTTTGTCAGCGAAATAAAGGAGACATCCACCGAGACAAATGAGGGCCGTTCCTGTATATCATCCGCCGTCACATAGCGGATATTCGTCTTCTCCATCACGACAACTCTCGGATCCTCGCGGAGCTTCCAGTCCAGCTGCCCCCGGCCTACATCTACCGAGTACACCTTTACCGCTCCGTTTTGCAGCATACAATCGGTGAAGCCCCCGGTAGAGGCCCCTACGTCCATACATACCTTCCCGGAAAGGTCCAGCCCAAAGCTCTTCACCGCCTTGTCCAGCTTCAGCCCGCCCCGACTCACGAAGGGAAAAAGATCCCTCCCCTTCCGCGTGATCTCCGATGTCTCCGCAAACGTCATTCCCGGCTTGTCCTCCCTCTGTCCGTCCACAAAGACTTCACCGGCCATAATCAGCACCTTTGCCTTTTCCCGTGAGGGAGCAAGGCCCCTCTCTGTCACAAGTATGTCCAGACGTTTCTTTGCCACACTTCTTCCTCCCCTCCTATTGATTTGCCTTTATCTACGTTCACACTCTACCTGCTTCATGCGACTATCCCGCCACCGGATTTCAGCAGAATCGCGAATCGCAGCGAAACTGTGCCATTCCTGTCTTTCTATCAAACTAAGGGCGATAACTGACCGTCAGCCTACAGAATCTCACGGATCCTCTGATAAACCGTCTCTGCATCGATACCGGCCGTCCGCATCTGGGAATCCCGATTCGCATGATGAATATAGGCATCCGGAACGGCGATAATTTCCACGTGCACCGGATTTTCCCGCGGAAGGCTCTTCATCTCATCGAGGACCTGCTCTCCGAATCCGCCGCGTCTTACATTCTCCTCCATCGTCACAAAAATATCGTGGTAACCGGCCAGCTCCCGCAGAATCTCACGGTCGATCGGTTTGACAAACCGCATGTTCACCACGGTAGGATTCACTCCGTCCGCTTCAAGACGTCCGGCCACTTCCTCGGCCACAGCTACCATGGATCCGATAGCGAGTAGAGCGATTTTCTTCCCCTTCCGGATGATCTCTCCCTTTCCGAGAACAATCTCCTCGCGGCACTCCATCAAACCGCTATAGGCAGCTCCCCTCGGATACCGTATCGCAATCGGTCCTTGATACGCAACAGCGAACTTGATCATATCCGACAGCTCCCATTTGTTCTTCGGCGCCATCACCGTCATCCCCGGAAGCATGCTCAGATATGACAGATCGAAAACGCCCTGGTGAGTCTTTCCATCTGCTCCAACGAGTCCGCCCCTGTCGATCGCGAAGATCACATGAAGATCCTGCATACAGACATCATTCATGATCTGATCGAATCCTCTCTGAAGGAAAGAAGAATAAACCGCAAATACGGGAATAAGCCCTCCCAGAGCCAGACCTGCGGAGAACGTGACACCGTGCTCCTCTGCGATTCCGACATCGAAGAACCGATCCGGGAAACGGTTGGCGAATCGCTTCAGGCCCGTTCCCTCCTTCATAGCCGCCGTAACCGCAACGACATCCGGATTTCTCTCTCCCATCTTCACCATCACCGTGGAAAAAATATCCGTCCAGGATACGACTCCCCTGCTCTCCGGTATTCCGGTGGCGACATCGAATGCGCCGGTCCCGTGAAATCTTGACGGATGCCGGACCGCAGGCGCATACCCGTGCCCTTTCTCTGTCTTCACATGAACGATTACCGGTCCGTTGATTCGCTTCGCGTCCTCAAAAATCCGGATCATCGCGGAAATATTATGTCCGTCTACCGGTCCCAGATAGGTAAGCCCCATATTCTCGAAAAGCATTCCCGGAATGACCAGCTGCTTGATGCTGTTCTTCGTCTTTCGGATTCGCTCGATCATTTCATCACCGCCATGCAGCTTCTCGAGCTTCTCCGTCACCTGCTCCTTCAGGTCGGTATACGCGTGCGAGGTCCGAAGCGTCGCAAGGTAATCATGCATTCCTCCGACATTTCCGGAAATTGACATGTTGTTATCATTCAAAATAATGATAAAATTCGTCTTCAGCTGAGCGGCATTGTCAAGCGCTTCATACGCCATGCCTCCGGTAAGCGCACCGTCCCCGATCACAGAAACAACCGTATACTGCTGTTTTCTGAGATCCCTGGCCCGGACATAGCCGAGTCCGGCAGAGATCGAATTCGAGCTGTGCCCTGCGTCCCAGACATCACAGCTGCTCTCCTCCCGCCTCGGAAATCCGGAAAGCCCGCCCTCTTGCCGCAGCGTACAAAAGCGGTCCCTTCGCCCGGTCAGGATCTTATGCGTATAGGACTGATGCCCCACATCCCACAGAATCTTATCCTTTGGAAGGTTCAATACATAATGAAGAGCAATCGTCAGCTCAATCGCGCCGAGATTGGAGGCGAGATGACCTCCTGTTTTACTTACAGACGAAATCAGAAACTGACGAACTTCCTCCGCAAGCTCCGGGAGCCGGTTCGCCGGAATTTTCTTCACATCATTCGGTTTATTGATTTTTTCCAGCATCTCCCTGCCCCCTTAAGCATTTTCTTTCAATACATCTCCTGCACCTGTCTGGCAAAACCAATGCAGTACCCCGCCTGCGTTTTCGAAACGCTTATACAACACCGGCAGCCTCTATTTGCTTCTCGATGCCATGTGAACAAGAAGCTCCCGCAGAAATTCCTTCTCTCCCGGCATGCTCTCCAGAAGTCTCACCGCAACGGCTGTCTGTTCCTCTACCGTCTCCCGTGCACGATCTACTCCCATAAGCGTGACATAGGTCGTCTTGTCGTTTTTTGTATCCGATCCCACCGGCTTACCCAGTTCCTCTGTCGTCGCGGTCACATCCAGAATGTCATCCTGAATCTGAAAGGCCAGACCAATCCGTCTTCCGATTTCCTTCATGCAGCCGATCTCACCCTTGCCGGCGCCCGCCAGAGTCGCGCCGATCATCAGCGGAGCCTCCAGCAGAGATCCTGTTTTGTGAAGATAAATATAATCGAGCTCCTCCTTCGACAGAGCGCTTACGCCGTTCTTGTCATTTTGTACATCCACACTCTGTCCGCCGAGCATACCATACAGACCGGTTTCAGAGGACAGAATCTGAAGTGCCCCGGCGACCCGCTGTACATCCTCTGTGTGCCGAAAAGCCTGCAGAGCCGTCTCATAGGCATAGTTCAGCAGGGCATCACCGGCCAGTATACCGATTGCCTCTCCAAAAACCGCGTGGGTTGTCCTCCTGCCCCGGCGAAGTTCATCATTATCAATGGCAGGAAGATCGTCATGCACCAGAGAATGGGTGTGGATCATTTCAATAGCCGCCATGAAGGGCTCCACAACCGTTTTATGTCCTCCGAACATCCGGTAGCTTTCCATCATCAGGATCGGCCGGATCCGTTTCCCCCCGATCCGGATGCTGTAATTCATCGCCTCTGCCAGCTTTCCGGGAACCGCGTCCTCCTTCGGAAGATACCGTTCTATGATGTCATTCACACTGTCCCGGCGTTTTCTCAATTCCTCATCAAAATTCACGTAATTCACCATCTTCGCTTATCTGAAGCATCTTTTTCTCAACGGTATCGATTTTTTCACGGCTGGACTTCAAAAGATCCATCCCCTCTTTGTAAATCGCAAACGAATCCTCCAGCGGGATTTCCCGATCCTCCAGCCTTGCGATCAGCTCATCCAGTCTTTGAAAAGACTCTTCCAGGGTAAGCTCCTTCTTCTCATCGGCTTCCATTCAGACCTCTCTCCTTCTCTTCTTCGTATCTGTGACGCTGCTGCGGATGACTCCGTCTGTAACCTCAAGCAAGAGCTCATCTCCCGGCTTTACCTGCTCTACGGAAAAAATATTCCGGCCGTTTGCGTCCTCCGCATACGAATATCCCTGTTTCAGCTTCCGGATCGGCGAAAGGCCGTCCATCTGCCGGATCAGCAGCTCCAGGCGATGTCTCTGGTCCGCCATGATCTGTTCCGAACGATCTCGCAGCAGGTGCAGCTCATCGTTCCACCGTCTCTTTGTATCGCTGAGAATCCGATCCTGGCGCTCCAAAAGCCGCTCCTCCAGATCGGCAAGGCGCTGTTTTTTCTCCCGCAGCTGGTTCGCCGGACTCAGATACCGGATCTTTGCCCGGTCCGTCAAAAGCCGGTCACGCGCGAAGGAAATACTCCTCTCCATATCGGTCGACATCCGCTCACGATATCCTTCCATTCGCTGAAGGATATCCCGGACGTCCGCGACAGCAAGCTCTGCGGCCGCGGACGGCGTCGGAGCGCGCAGATCCGCGACATAGTCCGTGATCGTCGTGTCCGTCTCATGCCCCACGGCGGAAATGATCGGTGTCTGACAGTCGAAGACCGACCGGGCGACCTCTCTCTCATTGAATGCCCACAGATCCTCGATGGATCCGCCGCCCCGCCCGATGATGATACAATCCACTCCAAGCCGGTCCAGCGTCTCAATTCCCCGGACAATACTCGGAACCGCACCTTCGCCCTGAACGAGAGCCGGATACAGAATCAGCTGAATATAAGGATTCCTCCGCAGCGAAATATTGCGGATATCCTGAATCGCCGCCCCCGTCGGCGCCGTTACAATGCCGAGCGTGCGGACGTACTTCGGAATCGGCCGCTTATATTCCGGCGCGAACATTCCCATATCCTCCAACTCCTGCTTCAGCTTCAGAAACTGTTCGTATAAAAGACCGGCGCCCTCCAGCTCAACCTTCTTGGCATAAAGCTGATATTTTCCGTCCCTTGTGTAGACCTCGATCGGTCCCGTCACAACGACACGATCGCCGTCCTTCATCAGAAAGCCCAGGCCGCCCCTCCGGTCGCCCGAGAACATCACGCACGAAATGGCCGATGACTCATCCTTCAGTGTAAAATAAATATGGCCGGAGCGGTGATATTTGCAGTTGCTGATCTCACCCTTCACCGATATCATGCGCAGTGCAAAATCCTGCGCAAACATATTCCGGATGTATGCATTCACCTGTCCGACCGAATATATATTATGATTCAATACAGATCATTCCTTCTCTTCCCGCGCGATCTGCCCGAGAACACCGTTCACAAAGGAGCCGGACTCCTCTCCGCCGTAATGCTTTGCAATCTCCACTGCCTCGTCAATTGCCACTCCCGTCGGGATATCCTCGTCGTATAGGATCTCATATACTGCGAGCCGCAGAACGCTCAGATCCACCTTCGCCATACGTGAAGTCTTCCAGTTCCTGGAAGCCTCGTTCAGCTTCCCGTCAATCTCCGGAAGCTTTTCGAGTATCCGGGAGAGCTTTTCTCGAATGTACTTCTCGTCCTCCAGGGTCACATCCTCGGCGTTGGCGAAGGCAGGATTGTTCTCCCTCTCCTCCTCCTGGTCCTCATAGGAGGCATAAGGCATCTCCATGAGCCCTCCGCGCATCTCATCCAGGTACAGTGTTACCTGATCGTTCATCTCCTCCTTATCCGCGAACTGCTTCATGAAAAGAAGTCGAAAAATAGTCTCTCTCAGCTGGGTACGTATCATTCTCTCAATATCTCCCGATCTAATAATTATGTCACAGACGGTACAGGTCCATGCAGCATCCGCCTCAACCCTTCATACTTTTTATGAATGCGTACAGATCCCTGCCGCCGGGTTATTGTGCTTATTTTCCCTTTTCTACCTGTACATCGGCAACGCTTACGTTCACATCCGCGACTTCAAAGCCCGTCATTGTCTCCAGTGCATTCTTCACTTTCTCCTGGACCTTCTTCGTCGTCTCCGGAATATTGTATCCAAAACGCATAATAATAATGATGCTGACGCGAATCACCTTCTCCTGGAGTTCAATCCTTACACCCCTGGCAAGCGCTCTTCCTCCTGCCCGCGACGCTTTCGCATGGGTGATTCCGCCTCCCAGACAAGCCACACCGTCATTTTCGGTTGCTGCCAGAGCCGCGATCGTAGCGATAACCTCATCCGCGATCTGCACGGTTCCGATCGTATGGTCATCATAAATCATGTATGTATTCTGTTTTTCCTTAGCGCCCTTCTGTGACATAACTGCCTCCTTCATACCTTCGGCCTGTTCTGCTGCCGCATGTCCCGGATGCCTGTCTCCTTCGGATACCGGAATTTATTCCAATTATACCAAACAGAGCTGTCTTTGTGAACTGTTCTCGCCAAATCGTACCCGATCTTCTTCCTGAACGTTAATGTTCACGCGCCATCTGAAACGGCTGAGATTTTACAGTACCTTTGCCTGAGCATTACTGGCTGTTAAAAGTTTTATCCGTAAATTCTTCAAAAAGTGGATAGCGAGGACTGTTTGACGAAGGCGCTCGCGCCTGAGGAGTTCCGCAGCTCAAAAAACAGGATAAAACTTTGTTACAGCCAGTTTGCGAATGGTAACAGGACTGTAAAATCCTTGCCGAATATAGTTGTGAGTGAACAGTAACTCCTGAACGGCCTGCCCGCAGGCAGGGCACTCCGGGATGTACAAGGGTTTTCAGTTTCTGGAGAACTCCGTCAGCACAAGCCCCTCGTTCCGGTCCAGAACCATTCCCACCGACCAGGAATTGACAAAGAGCAGAAGCGGCTGGCCCTTCATATCCTCCACCTTCTTCATGTCGGAGGTTCCGACGATATGATCCAGGTCCACGTCATGCCAGTTCTCGATCCAGCGGATATATTCATAGGGAAGCATCTCTAACCGGATATCCACATTGTACTCATTTTCGATCCGGAACTTGAGCACGTCGAACTGAAGAACACCGACGACGCCGACGATGATTTCCTCCATCCCTCCGTGGATCTCCTGGAAGACCTGAATCGCGCCCTCCTGTGCAATCTGTCGGATTCCCTTCACGAACTGCTTTCTCTTCATCGAGTCTATCAAAGTAACCCTTGCAAAATGCTCCGGCGCAAAGGTCGGGATTCCCTCGAAGCGGAATATTTTCCCCGGCGTGCACACGGTGTCCCCGATCGAAAAAATACCCGGATCGAAAACGCCGATGATATCGCCCGCATATGCCTCATTCACAACATGGCGATCATCTGCCATCATCTGCTGCGGCTGCAGAAGCCGCATCTTCTTGTCGCCCTGTACATAATAGACCTCGCGGTCCGCTTCAAAGCGCCCTGAGCAGATACGCATAAAGGCCAGACGGTCCCTGTGATTCTTGTTCATGTTGGCCTGAATCTTGAATACGAAGGCGGAAAAATCCTCCTGCATCGGATCTATGAGGCCTTCGTCAGACATTCTCGCCAGCGGAGACATGGTCATCTTCAGAAAATGCTGCAGAAAGGTCTCTACTCCGAAGTTTGTCAACGCAGACCCGAAGAACACCGGTGAGAGCTTTCCTGCGGTCACCTTTTCCTGATCAAATTCTTCAGCCGCCCCGTTCAGCAGCTCCATCTCCTCTTCCAGCTGCTCCTTCTGCTCCTCCGTGATGACGTCCAGAAGATGCGGGTCATCGAGAGAAATCTCCTCTTCCTTTCCTTCCTTCGTGCCCTTCATCGTGTCCGAAAACGTAAGAACCTTGTTCGTATTGCGGTCATAGACGCCGCGAAAGCTCTTACCGGAACCGATCGGCCAGTTCACCGGACATGTCGGAATTCCCAGCTCTTTCTCAATTTCGTCGATCAGATCGAAGGTGTCCCTTGCATCGCGGTCCATCTTGTTGATAAAGGTAAAAATCGGGATGTGCCGCATGGCGCAAACCTTGAACAGCTTTCTGGTCTGCGGCTCCACGCCCTTTCCTCCATCAATCACCATCACTGCGGAATCCGCCGCCATCAGCGTGCGGTAGGTATCCTCCGAGAAATCCTGATGTCCCGGCGTATCCAGAAGGTTAATACAGTAGCCCTCGTAATTGAACTGAAGGACGGACGAAGTGACAGAAATTCCTCTCTGCTTCTCAATCTCCATCCAGTCCGAAACCGCATGCCTTGCCGTCGCCTTTCCCTTGACAGAGCCCGCCAGGTTGATCGCGCCCCCGTACAGAAGAAACTTCTCGGTCAATGTTGTCTTACCGGCATCCGGGTGGGAAATAATCGCAAAGGTGCGTCTCTTTTGTATCTCTTTTCTAAAATCAGTCACGTTCTATACTCCTAATCCGATCGCAGTGCTCTCGCACGGATCACTCTTTCGCAACCCGTGGCGTACCTTTCCGGTACCCCCGTCCATTCTCTGCGCTGTAATAAAGAATGACTTTGCAGGCATTACCCACATAATAACCTTATAATAGGTATAAGTTCCATGCGCGGTTCGCGTGCGACAATCCTGTCTAAACTTTATAAATATAGCACAGGGAAAGTTTTTCCGTCAATGGTTGAAAAGTGTCGTCCGATGGCAGACAAGGCAGCTTAACGCACAGCTTTCTGCATTCATTTGACAGCAGACTATCCTGAAGCTATCCTGAAGAGAGAAGGACAGCCATCCCATCGACTCTTTCAATCGGAGAACGCTTCCATCTGCATGAACCATCATGTATCGTTTTATTCAGGAGGACTATATGCCGGAAAATAAAAAAATACAAGATACCATTGAACAGTATAAAAAACAGAACAACTATGATCGTATGGCCGAGTCAGGACGACAGCTTTTTCTGGCTTTCGACCAGGAGAAGATTATCCGGCGGTATCGACTCGCGTCGGATGGAACCTCTATTTTTTTCCATTATCTTTCCTTCCCGGCTCGTATTCTTCGGAACACCGGCGAGGTCCAGATCGAATCCCCCTGGCCTTCCATGGTTTCTTCCGCACCACCGTCATCGACGGCTGACGCGAAGAGCAGATATCGCAAGGCTTCTCCGGGAATTTCCATGACCGTATACGAGATGTTCACCTACTCCCTGGAGCACAATACTCCGGCTCTTTCCGGCCAATGGGCATCCGTCTCTAAGCTCGGCGGTATCATCGGTTCCTACCACGCCAGCTCCCTCGTCTCGGAACGGGAAAAGGCACTCTTCGCAGGTAAGACCGCCGAGCTGAAGAACGCCTGCCTCGAGGTTTCCGGTTCTCCTGCCCGCGGAAGCGCGGATGTCAGCGCTGTCCTTCCGGTGTTCGACAATTTCCCCGTGTGGTTCCAGTTCTGGGACGGCGATGATGAATTTCCCGTCAATTACCAGTTTCTCCTGGATCAGAACGCCCTGCAGTTTATCCGTTATGAGACAGTCTGGTATCTGATCGGCACCGTTCGCGATTATCTGCAGGACTATACGCAAAGATAAGAAAATCACCGGTTCTTCCGTCCCCGACCTGCCATGAAAGGTCTGGTTCAGGAAGAACCGGTGATTTTCTTCTATTACTCACGCCTCCTCGGACGTTTTTTTCGTTATGCGGCAACCCCTGTGCCGCCGGTTGTACTTCCGTCTCCGGTACTGGTATCCGTGCCCCCTGCGCCGCCGGTACCTGCCGCTCCATTATCCGGGGTATCGGTTTCGCCGGTGCCTGCTCCGCTGTTGTCCACCGGTCCGGGGTTCTCTACTCCTCCATTTCCCGTCCCTGAATCTGTCGTACCAGAATCTGTTCCGGAATTGACCGTACCGGAGTTCATGCCGGAATTGTCTCCCCCGTTTCCGTTCCCATTGTACGTCTCTTCGCCGGATCCGCCTGACGCACCGCCGTATTCGCCTTGTCCGTACGTACCTGTTCCCCCGGCTTCGTTTCCTCCCTCATAATATGAGTTGTCGGTATTCCCGTAGCCCCCGGTATAACCGTTCCCGGCATCTGTGCTATACGAATACGTGCTTCCATCTGTACCGCTGTAGGAGTTTTCTTTTTCTGTGGATGTTTCCGTATCTGAACTTGCCGTTATAGCAGACTTCTTGGCTGCTTCCTTCAGGGATTCGCTGATCTTCTTATTATACAGATAGTGCTGAAGGTATGCACTGTTCATCTCAAGATCCGGAACCAGCACAGCCATACCACTGATGGTCTGTGAAGAATAGCCGCCGTCCACCGGAATCCGGTAGCTCTTGGAATTCAGCTCCAGATTTCCACTGAAGACCGTCTTGACATACTTCAGAATTTCCTTATTGCTTAGATCTGTCTCAAAATAAGGAATCAGATCGCTGACCATGCTGAGTATTTTTGTCACGCTCGATTTCTGTGCTTTTTTGAACACCGCCATCAGAAGCTTTCTCTGCCGTTCCGTCCTCTCCCAGTCGGAATTACCCACATATCTCATGCGACTGTAGGTGAGCGCCTGTTCCGGTGTCAGCGAATTCACACCCGCGGTGAGCCCCCACGCTTCTGTCACAGAGGCGTCGTCCTCCGCCGAACCGAGTCCCTCGTTGGCATTCATATAATTTGCTTCATCCTCGGTAAGTTCAATATCGAGCTTACCGATCTTCGTCATCGTCTCCAGAAAGCCATCAAAATCAACAACCACATTGCCGTCAATCGTAATTCCGAAATCTTCCTTGATCACCTGATCCAGAAGGCTCATTCCACCGAACACATATGCAGCATTGATCCGGTTCGCCGAATATCCGGGAATCGGCACATACATATCACGCATCAAGGACACCATGGTGATCTTATTCGTCTTCGTGTTGATGGAAGCGATAATCATCGTATCCGATCGGGTGCGCGTCTTCTGATCAGAGCGCTTGTCCTGACCGATCAGGAGAATGTTTTTCACATCATCACTGTCCATGACATCAATGTTACTTCCGTTGAAGTTGACATCATCTGCCTCCATTGTATCGCTTCCGGCACTGGCATCTACCTCGAAGGTCTCATCGCTTCTGGAGACATAAGCCTCGTTTGCCGTATCGACTCTCTTGATGCGGTTCAGTGTTCCTTCCAGGAAAAGGAAAAACAAGATCGCGACAGCTACCAGTATCCCGATGACCAAAAACATGATCTTCATCGCCGTTTTCTTACGGTTCTTCCTTTTTCTTCTCCTGCCCGGCCGCCTACGCCCCCGCTCGTCATCATCTCCTCTGCCGGACCGCCTGTAACCCCGGTTCTCATCCGTTCTTCCGCTTCGCTTGTACTCCTGATCGTCATCTGACTCTCTGCTCATAAACTGTTCTTCCTTTTATATGTTCATCCATGTTTCGCATATGTTTCCGCGATCTTTCGGCCTGCATATGTGCACAATAGCAGAATTTAATTTTTCCGTCAAGCAGAACGAGATATTGCCACTTTTTATGGTACTTATTTGGTCACTGCTCGCGCACCACTGAAACAGCAGGGTTAGAAACAGGCTGCCGCATAGCGGCAGCCTGTAAACGTCCGGCAGTCCCGAATCAGCTGAGATGCCAGATATCCTCATTATATTGTGCGATGGTTCGGTCAGAGGAGAAGAAGCCGGCCTTCGCGATATTGACAAGTTCCTTCTTGTACCAGCTCTTGCGGTCATTGAAGTCGTCAAACATCTTTTCTTTGGTCCGGATATAATCCTCTACGTCGAGAAGCGTCATGAACCAGTCTTTGGAAATCAGCTCGTGATGCAGTCTCTCGAGGCACACCGGATCGCCGACGCGCTTCACCTCACTGCTCACAATGAAATCGACCAGCTTGTGAATCAGCGGCACATTGTCATAATAATCCTTTGCCTTGTAGCCCTCGGTCTCGTAGAGCTTCACAACCTCTTCCGATTTCTTGCCGAAGATATAGATATTATCGTCGCCAACCAGCTCATGGATTTCAACATTCGCGCCGTCCTCTGTTCCAAGGGTGATGGCTCCGTTCAGCATAAACTTCATGTTGCCGGTTCCCGAGGCTTCCTTGGAAGCAAGGGAGATCTGCTCGGAGATGTCCGCTGCCGGAATGATCTTCTCTGCCTTGGTAATATTGTAGTTCTCAATCATGACAACCTTGAGGTACGGACTTACCTCCGGATCCTTTGTGGTAAGCTCCTGCAGGCAGAGGATCAGATGGATAATATCCTTCGCAATGGTGTATGCCGGAGCTGCCTTAGCTCCAAAGATCATCGTGATCGGGCGCTTCGGAAGGTTGCCCTTTTTAATTTCCAGATATTTATAGATCGCATACAGAGCGTTCATCTGCTGACGCTTGTATTCATGCAGACGCTTTACCTGCACATCAAAGATGGAATCCACATCCAACACCAAGTTCTGCGTCTCATAGAGATACTCAGCCGCCTTCCTCTTGTTATGATGACGGATTTTTCCGATTTGATCAAGGACCTCCTCGTCATCGTAATATTTCATCAGCTTTTCCAGCTCCATCGCGTCTTTGCGGAATCCGGGTCCGATCAGAGACTCAATATAAGCGGTAAGCTCTGGGTTTGACGCAATAAACCAACGGCGGAAGGTGATTCCGTTTGTCTTATTGTTGAATTTCTCCGGATAAAGCTTGTAGAAATTCTTCAGCTCAGACTCCTCGAGAATCTTCGTGTGAAGAGAAGCAACACCGTTGACGGAATGTCCGTAATGGATATCCATGGATGCCATGTGCACCAGATTATCCTTGTCGATGATGTAGGTTGTCTCATCCTTCACCGTCGCCTTGATTCTTCTGTCAAGCTCACGGATGATCGGGAGAAGATGCGGTACGGCTTCCTCCAGGTAATCGATCGGCCATTTCTCCAAAGCTTCCGCAAGAATCGTATGATTGGTATAGGCGCAGGTTTTTGTGACAACAGAAATTGCCTCATCCATCGAAAGTCCGCGCGCGGTAAGCAGACGGATCAGCTCCGGAATTACCATAGAAGGATGGGTATCATTGATCTGTACCGCGACATACTCGTCCAGCTTATGAATATCAACGCCTCTCTCATCCGCTTCCTTCAGGATCAGCTGCGCGGCATTGCTTACCATGAAGTACTGCTGATATACACGGAGGATTCTGCCGTCCCTGTCACTGTCGTCCGGATACAGGAAAAGCGTCAGGTTTCTCTGGATATCTCTCTTGTCAAAATTGATGCTGTCCGGCTGAACCATACCGTCATCAACCGAATCCAGGTCAAACAGATGCAGCCGGTTGCACTTGCCGGTCTCATATCCCGGAATATCGATGTCATACATCGTGGATCTCAGGGTGAATCTTCCAAACGGCACCTCGAAGGATTCCGGGCGACGCTCCAGCCAGCTGTCCTTGCGAATCCACGGGTTGATCACCTCATGCTGCTTGTTGTTCAGGAATTCCTGGCGGAACAGACCGTAATGGTAGTTCAGTCCAACGCCGTCTCCGCAAAGATTCAGCGTAGCGATCGAATCCAGGAAGCATGCGGCAAGGCGGCCGAGACCACCGTTTCCAAGCGAAGGCTCATTCTCGAGTCCTTCGATATCTGCCACGCAGAGCTTATACTTCTTCAGGATGTTATTTACCGTATCATACAGACCGAGATTAATCAGGTTATTGGAGAGAAGCTTGCCGATCAGGAATTCTGCTGAAATGTAATAGAGCTTCTTCTTTCCCTCTACCTTCGGACGGCCCTCCATTTCTTCCTTTGTGATCTGCATCAAAGCTTCAAAGATTTCTTCCTTCGTGCAATCCTTCAGTCCTCTTCCGAAACGCACGGTCAGAATCTTACCGATTCTCTCTTCCATCACGGACTCCCTCGTAGTTGCGCTTTTACCTTCCATTGTTCCCATGCTTTGATTCTCCTTATTCTCTCTCACATGCATCTGTATCAAAGTGTCTTCTTTGTATCAAAGTGTATTATCTGTATCAGACTTCATCTGCGACGTTCCCTTCTCTTGACGGGCAGCGCACGGTTTGTCCTTCGGGAGTCTGTCGCTGATCTCTGTCAGCTCGCGGATTCTTCCCGCGGTATGAACGTCAAATTGTCCCGGGACAAGCCGCCATTTCCAGTTTTCACCCAGTGTGGCCGGATGATTGATCCTCGCCTCATTGCCGAGGCCCAGGTAGTCCTGAATCGGAACAACCGCGAGATCCGCAACGCTCATCATGGCAAGCCGTACGAAGTCCTCTTCCGGGATGACCCTGTGTCCGAGATACTTCTTGGCAAACGCTTTTCCCCTTCGATTCAAATTATGGAACCATCCGACAATCGTCTCATTATCATGTGTCCCTGTATATACTACACAGTTTCTCTCGTAGTGATCCGGGAGATAACCGTTGTCCGGACTCCCGTCAAAGGCAAAGCCGAGGACTTTCATGCCGGGATATCCCGACTCTTTCACCATCTCAATGACATCGTCGGTGAGAAATCCGAGGTCTTCCGCAATATACTTCTGCTCTCCGAGCTTTGCCCGGATGGCACGGAACAGATCCATGCCCGGGCCCTTTTCCCAGTGGCCTTCTCTCGCATTCGGTGCGCCGAACGGAATCGAATAATAACCGGCAAAGCCACGAAAATGATCGATCCTGACGGAATCGTAAAGCTCCGAGCACCTCTCCATCCGACGAATCCACCAGCGGTAGCCTGTCTTCCTGTGATACTCCCAGTCGTAGAGCGGGTTTCCCCAGAGCTGTCCGTCATCGGAAAAGGCATCCGGCGGGCATCCCGCTACTCCCAGCGGCTTCCCGTCGCTCCCGAACTGAAACAGCTTCCGTCCTGCCCAGCAGTCCGCGCTGTCCATCGCCACATAGATCGGGATATCTCCGATAATGCCGATTCCCTTCCGGTTGGCATATTCCTTCAGCGCCTTCCACTGCTTTGCGAACAAATACTGCAAAAAGCTGTAGAATTTCACCTCTGACTTTAGTTCCTGTTCTGCCGATTTCAACGCTTCCGGGTCCCTGTCCTTCAGCTTCGCCGGCCATCGGCTCCATTCCTCGCCGCCTCGGCTGTCCTTGATCGCCATGTACAGAGCATAGTCTGCGAGCCACTCCCTGTTTTTCTCACAGAAAATCTCCATTTCCTCCATCTCTGAGGCGTTCTCGAATCTCTCGAAAGCTTTTCGCAGAATCTTGAACCGGCTGAAATAGATTTTTTCATAGTCGACATACACCGGATCCTGTCCGCAATCCGCCTCCGCACATTCCTCCTCGGTAAGGAGTCCTTCCTCTTTCAGCTTATCCAGTGAAATATAGTACGGGTTCCCGGCGAAGGTGGAAAAGGACTGATACGGAGAGTCCCCGTATCCGGTCGGGCCAAGCGGCAGGACCTGCCACCAGCTCTGCCCGGCCTGCGCCAGCCGATCTACAAATTTAAACGCTTCCTCCGAGAAACCGCCGATTCCATACCTGGTCGGCAGGGAGGAAATCGGAAGTAAAATGCCACTTGTTCTCATTTTCTACCTCGTTGTCCTGTGTGTTCAGAGATGCTCTTCCATCTTCTCCCGCCGCTCACGGCAGTTCCCGGACGGAGTCTGCCTCCGAAAGCTCTGCGTCATAGATGAGATGTTGTTTTTTTTCATCGCCCATAATCTGCGCTCTCAAAAGCTCTACGCTGGATTTTACCATCTTGCGGACCGGCTGTACCACTGTGGTAAGTGACGGGTACAGATAACGGGAAAGCTCGATTCCATCGAATCCTACGACCGAGATATCCCGCGGTATCTTTCTGCCGGAATCATTGATCGCCTTGTAGGCTCCGGTCGCCATCCGGTCCGAGATCACAAAAACCGCCGTGAAATCCGTCCCAGACTCCAGCAATTTCTTCATGGTTGCATATCCGTTCGCCTCCGTGTACTCCGGAATGCTGTCATCCAGATACCGGATCAACTCCGGATCAACCTCAAGCCCGCTTTCGTTAATGGCTCTGCGGTATCCCGATTCACGAAGAAAGGCAACCGTATGATCATGCTTCTTTCCGGCGATAATCGCAATTCTGCGATGCCCCATCCGGATCAGATATCGGACGACCTTATAAGCTTCCTTCTCATCATCGATCGACACCGATGAGACATTCATGTTCGTCATGTTCACGCTTACCGCGCTCGCTACAGAGCACAGTACAAAGGGAACCTGAATATTTCCCAGCACCGCCTCCGGATAATCCAGCCGACCCCCGAGGAAAATCATTCCCTTCAGCCGTTTCTCCTTCGCGATTTCTTCGGCTTCATAACCCTCATCTATCTCCTCCGGCATCGAATGCAGGAGGAATTCATAATTGTATTTTTCCAATTCCTGCTGAAAGTAAGGATACATTCCCTGGAAAAAGGGATTGTCCATACCTTTGCTCATCAGTGCAATCGTATTTGATTCAGCCATCTTCAGATTTCTGGCACTGTTATTCGGCACATAACCGAACTGCTTTGCCACCTGAAGCACACGCTCCCGCGTCTGACTGTTGATGCCCCGGTCATTATTGATCGCCCTGGACACTGTACTGATGCTTACATTGCATATTCTTGCGATGTCCTTAATCGTTAACCCCGCCAACTTCTCTTCTCCTAAAAGTCTTATCTGATGTCATTCCAGGATGTCCGCGTTTCCATAGAACCCTTGTCACCACATATAACTTTTCCATAGAAGCCATGTCGCCACGCATAACTTCTGATAGGAAACGTTTCCAATCAGGATTCTGAAAAAACCCGCATCCGTCTGTCTGACGACGCGGGTCTGTCCACCGTCAATAATGGCTTATTTTCTTTTCCATGTCAAGAACATGACCGTATAAGAGTAACGTGCGGACTCGTCGTTACTGTTCACTCACAACTATGTACGGCAAGGATTTTACAGTCCTGTTGCCATTCGCAAACTGGCTGTAACAAAGTTTTATACTGATTTTATGAAGCTGCGGAACTCCTCAGGCGCAAGCGCCTTCGTCAGACAGTCCTCGCAATCCACTTCTTGAAGAATTCACGGATAAAACTTTTAACAGCCAGTAATGCTCAGGCAAAGGTACTGTAAAATCTTAGCCGTTTTAGGTGGCGCGTGAACAATAACGACTCGTCGCCGGTTACAGTGACAGACTTTCTCAGGCCCTGCCGTAGATGGCACAAATCTTATAAATCTTCTCTGCGAGCTTGTTCGTAATCTGTCCGTCCCTCAGTCTCCACACCCAGTTTGTCCCGGTTGTACTCGGATGATTGATCCGTGCGGAATTGTCCAGTCCGAGCCAGTCCTGTATCGGAACCACACAGAGATCCGACACACTGCTCTCCACCAGGCGAATCGTCCGATCTGCAATTTCCCTGTCATCCTCTGTGTCCGTCCCGAGGTAGTCCTTTAACTCCTGCCTCTCCTCCGGCAGAATATCACCCAGCCAACCGACCAACGTCTCGTTGTCGTGCGTCCCCGTATATACGACGCAATTTCTATCGTAATTGTACGGGAAATAGGCTGCTCTTCCGCTGGAATCTCTGGAATCAAAGGCGAACTCGATCACCTTCATATTCGGGTATCCGGTGTCCTTAACCATCTGCTTCACGGTTTCTGTAATGTATCCGAGATCCTCTGCGATGATTCGGATATCACCGATTTTTTCCCGGATCGTCTCGAACAGGTCCGTATTCGGACCCTTACACCAGTGTCCGCCGATCGCATTCGGACTGCCGAACCTGATCGAATAATATTCATCGAATCCTCTGAAGTGATCAATCCGGATCACATCATAGAGCTGCGCACATTTTGTAATTCTCTTCAGCCACCAGTCATATCCAGTCTTCTTGTGATACTCCCAGTCATACAGAGGATTGCCCCACAGCTGTCCATCCGCAGAAAACCCGTCCGGCGGGCATCCCGCCACACTGGTCGGCAGATGATTCTCATCCGTCTGGAACAGCTCCGGATGTGCCCAGAAATCCGCGCTGTCCGGCGATACGTAGATCGGAATATCTCCGATGATTTCAATTCCATTCTCGTTTGCGTATTTCTTCAGGCTCTTCCACTCGCGGTCAAATTCATACTGAATATATTCATGGTAAAGAATTTCATCCGCAAGATCCATCTTTGCTTTATCCATGGCTTCCGGTTTCCGAAAACGGATGTCCGCATCCCACTCGGAAAAGCTTTTGCCTCCGAAGTGCTGCTTTTCCGCCATAAAAAGCGCATAATCCTCAATCCAGTATCGATTCTCATCCAGGAATTCCTCAAAGGCCGGATGTTTCTCCTCCTTCCATCTCTGAAAGGCCTTCCTGAGAACCTCGTAGCGCGTGTTATAGAGCCATCCATAGTCGACCCGGTCTTCTCTTGCGTCCTTCCCCGGCATCGGGATATCCTCTTTCCGGATCAGTCCCTGCCTCACCAGCTCATCCGGGCTGATAAAATAAGGATTCCCCGCGAAGGTAGAAAAGGACTGGTAGGGAGAATCTCCGAATCCCGTCGGTCCCACCGGCAGAATCTGCCAGTATTTCTGACCTGCTTTTTTCAGAAAATCCACGAACCGGTACGCCTCTTCCGAGAAGCATCCGATTCCGTATTTCCCGGGAAGACTGAAGAGCGGCATCAGTATTCCGCTTGCCCTCATTTGCTTTCTTCCTTTCCTCGGGTCCGGAACAGCCGGACCCCTTTTTGTCTTCATTTGTATGCGAAGCTGTTCTCTTTCAACAGAAAGAGACGTTTCTGCCCGTTAAGATATAACCATCAGCCCTTTACGGCGCCGGCAACGACACCTTCGATGATGTATTTCTGTACTGCCATGTAAAAGATAACAATCGGAATGATTGCAAGTACAAGGACTGCCATCATCGCGCCCCAGTCAACCTGCCCATGCGACTGCTTCAAATACTGAACAGCGATCTGAATCGTCTTATACTTGTTGACATTCAGTACCAGGGAAGGCAGGAGGTAGTCGTTCCAGATCCACATGGCATCCAGAATTGCTACCGTGATCAATGTCGGCTTCATAACTGGCAGGATAACCTGGAAATAGCACTGAACCGGCGTTGCGCCGTCAATCATCGCGGCCTCCTCCAGTTCAATCGGGATCTGCTTTACAAATCCGGTGAACATAAAGATTGCCAGTCCTGCACCAAACCCTAGGTAAACAATTGTAATACCGACCGGGTTGGAGAGATGAAGAATGTTCGCGAATTTCGAGAGTGTGAACATTACCATCTGGAAAGGCACGATCATGGAGAACATGCACAGAAGATAAACCGTCTTCGTGGCCACATTTTTCACACGTGTGATGTACCATGCCGTCATGGAACAGAGAAGAACAATCAACGCCACGGAAACCACCGTGATAAATACGGAATATCCAAAACAGCGGAAGAAGTCCGTTTTCTTGATTGCTGTCGCATAGTTTGTGAGTCCAACGAAGGTTTTGTGAATGCCTGCGCGCCATCTCTCAGCGCCCTGAGACAGAGGTACATTGCTGATTCCAAATGGATTTTTGAAGATGTAAGCTTTTCTCTTAAACGAGTTCAGGACAACAATGAGAATAGGAAGAATCCATAAGAAGGACAGCACGGAGAAAAATACGGTCAGCGCTGTGCCATGTTTGGATTTTCTGGCGGCAGATACTTCGTTCTCTTTCGGTTTTTTAACTTTCATTGTATTTGCCTGTGCCATTATGCCTCTACCTCCTTACGCGTTGTCAGCTTATTCTGAACAATTGCAATCACTGCCACCAGAATGAAGAAGATAACTGCCTTTGCCTGTCCTACACCCTGCCATCCGGTGGTTCCGTACATAGTGTCATAAATGTTCAGAGCAAGTAACTGTGACATCTTGCCCGGGTTTCCTCCGGTCAATGCAAAGTTCTGATCGAAAAGTTTAAATCCGTTTGTCAGTGTCAGGAAGGTACACGTCGCAATCGTCGGACGGAGCATCGGAATGATGACGCCCTTCATCAGCTGCCAGTTGTTTGCACCGTCGATCTTTGCCGCCTCGAGAAGATCGGCTGAGATATTCTGAAGACCTGCGACGTAGATGATCATCATATATCCGATCTGCTGCCAGCAAACGACAACAACCAGACCCCAGAATGCTGTCCACTGCGTGGATACGATGGTCTTGGAATATTTTGCCAGAATCGCGTTGAAAATCATCAACCAGATATAGGAGAGGATAATGCCTCCGATCAGGTTCGGGAGGAAGAAGGAGGTACGGAAAATATTGGTACCCTTAATTCCCTTTGTAAGCGCAAGCGCGATGAAAAATGCCACTACATTGATGATCAGAACGGTAACCACTGTAAACAGGCAGGTATACCACAGGGAGTGGATAAATGTCGTATCCAGTTTTCCGTTTACGAAGAAAATCCTTGTGTAATTGCGGATTCCTACAAGCTTCCAGTCTGTAACCGTCGTGAATTTACAGAACGAAAGAAAAACGCCGTATACGAACGGAACAATAAATCCGATTACGAAGGCCGCCATGGTTGGCAGTACAAAAAGCGGCCAGTATTTTTTTAATGGTTTCGACATAATAGCCTCTCTTTAAAACAAAAACACTCTCAATAACCAACTTCGCTGTTTTCAAGCGAACAAAAGAGCTGTCGCAATGATTCTATTGATTTTCATGCGGCAGCCCTTCTATTCTTCTGCTATGGTGTCATCACTTTATGATGGCATATTTTCATATGTCCGCGTGCCACCTTATCTTGTCAGTTTTTATATCCCGAAAAGGATTATTCAGAAGCGGATTCCTGCTGAAGCTTCCACTGATTTGCCCATCCGTCTACGAATGCGGTCTTAACAGCATCCCAGTCGCCGGTTCCGTCTGTGTAAGCGGTAAGAGCAGCTACAACGTCAGCTCTCCAGTCATCTACATTCGGAGTAGCGTTGAATGCCCATGCAACAGACTTCTTTCCTTCATCGTTAAGCTTCTGTGCGACAGCACCGAACTCGTTCTTCGGAGCGTAGTCATCGGTGAATGTATCAAACGGGCAGGAAAGACCCATTGTATCATCCAGTGCTGTACGACCCTCATCAGAGGTGATTACCCAGTTCAGGAAATCAAGAGAAGCCTTGATGTCCGCTTCAGATGCCTTGCTGTTGACTGCCCAGTGGTTCTCGGTACCTACACACAGTCCCTCGTTCTTGTCATCAACTCCGAAGTAAATCGGGATCATGGTCAGATCATCATCTGCTGTGAGATAACCATTTGTTCCGTCAGCATCCTTTAGTGCGCTGTACTCCCAGTCGCCGTTCTGATAGAAGACTGCCTCCTCCATACCGAACTCCTGCTCTGCGTTGTAGGTTCCGCCTGCAAGTGTCTTCGGATCTGCTCCAGAATCGGATACGTACATATCCCATACCTTCTTGTAGTTGTCCAGGTATTTTCCCTTGATGGTAGCTTCGCCTGCTGTCGGATCCTCAAGTCCGTCATCTACGAATTCATAGTACAGAGGCATATTTGCAAGGTGTCCGGAGAATCTCCAGGATGAAGAATCATCCAGTCCTGCGGAAGTGAATGCTCCTGTCAGATCATATCCGCCTGCCTTGTTGATCTCGTCTACACGTTTCTGAATATCATCAGCGACTGCTTTCAGTTTGTCGAAGCTGTCAATGTCGTCGATGGAAGAAATTACCGCATTATCAAGGCTGCAATATGTGTCGAGGATTGTCTTGTTGACGATGATTCCGTATGCCTCGTAGCAGTTTGCGATACCTGCAACCTTGCCGTTGTATACGACATCCAGGCTGTGGTCGCTGTCATGCTTGTAAAGGTCGGTATCCTTCAGATCATATGTGTAATCATCCCATGTCTGTGCATCCGTGGAAGATCCGATGTTGAAAATTGTCGGTGCCTCGGACTTTGCCATCTCGGACTGAAGGGTGGTTGCGTACTGTCCGTCTGCGGCGGTAAGTACGTTTACCTTTACGCCGGTCTGATCGGTGTAGGTCTTTGCAAGATCCTGCCAGGCATCGTCAGTCTCCGGTTTGAAGTTCAGAAGATATACGCTGCCGTCTCCAGATGCGGTTGTCGCAGCTGCGCTGTTGGATGCAACGTCCTCGGTGGTTCCTGCAGATGCAGATGCTACACTGCTGTCTGCTGCGCTGCTGGATGAAGCGGCAGACGAGCTGTTTGAACTCGTTGAAGATCCACAAGCCGCAAACATGGAAGCAGCCATTGCTGTTCCGAGTACAAGACTGAGAACTTTCTTTTTCATGTGTTTATCCTCCTTTGATTTACACATTTGTGCTCCGGAAATTCATTTCCGGTAAGCTATTGCTTGCCTTTAGATAACGTTTTCGAACTTTTTCTCTCCAGAAATCGAAAATGCGTCAAACCCTTTTATTTAAAGGCTTGTCTTATATTCAGGTTTCATTGGAAACGTTTTCTATGCTTAGAGGATAGCACCTGTTGGAAACGTTTTCAATAGTATTTTGACTTTTCGGAAATACTCTCAAATTCCAGCATCGTTTTTTGTGCACCTTTACTGTATAAGCTCTTCGAAAACGCAGAAGGACTCGTCGCACGCGAAGCGCGCGTAAGAGACCGGATGCGATTTCGAAGGCAACAAGTATGAGCACGAAGGGACGCATAAGCGGCACGACAGTGCGAATACTTGTAGGATTGCGGGAGTGCGGAGCACGGAGCAATCCGTAGCTTATACAGTTTGTGATACTAAGTATTGTCTGAGTGTTTACAGTCTTCTTACCATTCCCAAACTTTTCCTCTGTTTTTCGATGTTCAAATGCTATAAAATAGTACAGACGGTTCCCGACGGAACCGAACAACTTAAGGTATTTCTGAAAGGTGGGTTTATTATGAACGAATGGGTGAAGGATTTTGGCAGGACGGACAACGGAGAGCAGGCGACGCTGTACACGATACGCGCCGGAGGATACACAGCTTCTGTGACCGATTACGGCGCAGCTCTTGTGTCCTTTACGATAAAGGCGGAGGACGGCACCCCCATTGATGTTGTCCTCGGATACGACTGTGCTACTGATTATGAGAGGAGCGACGCCTGCTTCGGCGCAACCGTCGGGAGGAATGCCAACCGCATCGGCGGCGCAGAATTTACACTGAACGGCAGAACATATCGTCTGGCAAAAAATGACGGTGAAAACAACCTGCACAGCGGTCCGGATGTCTACTATAAGAGAATGTGGAAGACCAGAGGAATCGAATCGGACGGTGCTTCTATCTCGCTGACCCTCGACACCCCGGACGGGGACCAGGGATATCCGGGCGCTTTTTCTGTGACGGTCACCTACCATCTTGACAGTGAGGGAAATCTCTCGATTCACTACGAGGGAATCTCGGATCAGGACACCCTCTGCAACATGACGAACCATTCTTATTTCAACCTGAATGGGGAAGGAAACGGTGACATCCTGGATCACAATCTGAAGCTCTTCTCTGATCAGATCACAGAGATTGACTCGGGAACCATTCCCACGGGAAAACTCCTTTCTGTAGAGGGAACACCATTTGATTTCCGCAACGGAAAATCCATCGGGGCGGATATCAACGCGGATAACGAGCAGCTTCGATTCGGAAACGGCTATGACCACAATTTTGTCTTTGCCATGGACAAAGGTGAGACAAGGAAAATGGCAGAGGTCTTCTCCTCCGTCACCGGTCTGCAGCTCGATGTATACTCCGATCTTCCCGGCATGCAGCTCTACACGGCAAATTACGTAAACCGTCACACCGCAAAGTCCGGTCATGTCTACGACCGGAGATGCGGGTTTGCACTAGAGACCCAGTATTTTCCCAACAGCATCAACATCGAAGGTTTTGCAAGTCCCATCCTCCCTGCCGGACAAAAATACGAATCCACAACGACCTATAAGCTCAGCTTCCGAGAGTAAATATGTTCTCGAGATGGCGGGCTGAACGGTTTTCCCGATTTCAAAAGGGGACCGTCTTCCCTTTCGAGCCCGTGATAAAACGGACCGCCGCATCTGCGACAGTCCGTTTTTATTTTCAAAGGCAACCGATATGAGCATTTACAATTTCATATCGGACACAAGTCTCTCTGCTTCGTCCAAAACTCTTCCGAACTTCTCTAGTGCCCGGTCAATCGGATCTGGCGTACTCAGATCCACCCCCGCACCTTTCAACTCATCCAGAGGATCTCTGCTGCCTCCCATCGACAGGAAATCCAGATACCGCTCTACCGCCGGGGTGCCCTCATTCAGCACTGCCTCCGAGACAGCAACCGCGGCGGAATAGCTTGTCGCATACTTATAGACATAGAATGGGCTGTAGAAATGAGGAATTCTCGCCCATTCGCAGGCCACCTCATCGTCCATCACGAGATCCGGTCCGAAGTAATCTCTGACAAGTCCGCCATACAGCTCATTCAGCGCAGAGGCATTCAACGCCTCTCCCCGCTCTGCCATGGCATGGGCTTCTTTCTCAAATTCGGCAAACATGGTCTGCCGGTACACGGTTCCCTTGAAGCCTTCCAGATACTGATTCAGAAGCGACAGTTTTTCTTCCGGATCTATGCATTTCTCAAGCAGCTGCTCAATCAGGAGATTCTCGTTGCAGGTAGACGCGACTTCCGCTACGAAAATTGTGTATTCCGCGTACTGCGGCGGCTGTTTCTTGTTGGACAGCCAGGTCTGCATCGAATGTCCCATCTCATGGGCAATCGTGGACACGCTGTCCAGCGTCCCTGTAAAGTTCAGAAGAATATACGGATTGGAGTCATACGTTCCGCCTGAATAAGCGCCTCCCCGTTTTCCCCTGTTCGGATATACATCGATCCAGCGGCTTCCGAGACCGCCTCTGACTGCATCCACATACTCTCTGCCCAGCGGAGCGACCGCGTCCAGAACCATCTGTTTTGCCTCATCGTACGTGTATCTCCTGCTTCCTCCTGTGGAAAGCGGTGCGTATAGATCGTAATAATGCAGTTCATCCACACCCAGAATCTTCTTGCGCAGTGATGCATAGCGATACATCAGAGGCATGTGCCTGCGGACGGAGGCAATCAGATTATCATATACCTCGGTCGGTATATTTTCTCTTGCCATAAACATCTCTCTTGATGATCCGTAATGACGTGCGGACGCTTCTGCGGTCGCCGCCTTAACCGCACCGGTGTAGGCAGACGCAAAGGTATTGATATGCTGCCGGTACCCCCGGTAGAAGCTACGGAACGAATTCTGCCGCAGAACGCGGTCGGAAGAGGACTGAAGAAGAATGTAATTGGAGCCGGTCACTTCCGTATCCCGGCCTTCGCCATCCTTCACACTGTCAAAGATCAGGTCCGCGTTCTGAAGGCTCTCCGCGGTCTCCCTCGGCGCTGCAAACACCTCACCGAAGCCTGAGAGGAGCTTCTCCTCCGATGCCGTCAGCGTGTGGGCCTTTTCCCGCAGCAGACAGACCATCGTATAGCGGTAATCCGCCATCTCCGGATCATCTGTGATTTCACGCAGTCTTTCTTCCGGCAGAGAAAGAATCTCCGGGTTTCCGAACGCGGTATCCGACGATGCCTTTATATATTTTGCATACACCCTCGAATACATCGACTGTGCCTCCGGTCTGCGGGTATCCTCATCTCTTCGCATGCTGGCGTAGGCGAACAGATCGGACAGTCTGCGGTTCAGTTCCGTTTCCGCATCTAAAAATTCATGGATGGATGCAGCATTGGAAAGTCTCCCACGGAAGGATGATGCTTTTTCCACTGCGGCATCCACCTCAGGAAACGCCTTTTCCCATTCCCCGTCGTCTGCAAACAGGGACGAGAGGTCCCACTTGTCTTCTTCTTTGATTTCATTTCTTTCTTTTAATAATTCTGTCACAGATTTGTGCCTCCCTCTCAGCTGCGGAATTCCTTCCAGCTGATAATCTCTTGTTCCAGTTTTTCATCCTTTTCCAGCATATAACGCAAAACTTCCACATACCTTCCACTCTGAATCAGATTCTGTGCCTTGACTTTGTCGTTCTGATTCAGCCTCTTAGTATAAGCGTGATATTTTTTCAGCCACGCAATATCCATACAATAGCTCTGAAAATCAATCCCCGTCCTGCTGCGCAGGTTTTCTAAGATACAAAAGCCGTCCGGATCGATGTCGCCGAAATGAAGCCATCGCAAAATGGCCGGATTCTGCTCCTGAATGCGCATCAGAAATTCCTGACGCGCATGATTATGATATCCCGCCAGATACAATTGGAACGCATCCGTCTGAAGACGGTTGTAGGATGTGAGATTTTCAATTGTCAGAATGGTATCGGCATACACACGGATCTTCACAATATCCGCCAGCCGGTCTGACCGGACAGCGACCGGAACTCCGGCCTTCAGATCCAGCCTGGTTCCGTTTTGGAAGAGAAGCTCTCCCTTTCCGTTAAAATTCACATACGTCGGATTCTCGTAAACCAGATACTCTGCCAGAATAGCGTCCTCGTAGTCCTTCTTCGTGTCAAAATCATTCTCTTCAAAATCAAATGTACCGTATTGTTTCAATACGCGAAGAGCCTTGGACAGGATTCCCTGCTTCTCCAGATATTTCGAGTCTCCAAACAAGGAGATAGACACTTCCCGAAACAGGATATCACCTGCGTTGATGACAAGGAAATCCAAGGTCCGCAGCACATCCTCTGCCACTTCCGGCGCAAACCAGGCATTCTTGTCAGAGCGAAGCAGCTTCACCTGGTCAGCGATAAAAGCATCCAGTACCGCATTTCTTCCCCTGTATTTCTCATAGAGACCGATCTGGTCAGCGTGAATGTCTCGTTTCGGTTTTCTCCCCGCAAGATCATAAAGCTTTGGCTCAACGGAAGATGCCGGGACCATGAATTCTCGAAATTCATTCCGGATGTTTTTGTCCTTATAGACGATTCTGACGGGTGAAATCTTCTCGAACGCCAGCATAGATGCTTCAAACCTTCTCAGCTCTTCCAGGTCCACATCATCCCGGTCATACGTCGGAAAAATATCCTCTACCGGAACCCGGATTCTCTGATTGCGCTGCGCATCGCCTCGATAGGTCCCTGTGCGTTCATACGTGTCAAGAATCCTGTCTGCCAGCTTTTTCTGCCAGCGATCCGTCAGTTTTTCAACCGTTTTCATTCTTCGAACCTCGTCTGCATATCGATGACATCCGCCTTTCTGTCTTTCTTGACGACCGTCACCGTGGTATCCACATAGGGTGCGATATTATGCATGGTCTTGTCCGGCGCCGCATAAATCACCTGCAGTCCGTTGTCCCGGAAATAGTCGATCATGCTTCGTATTCTGTCCTCATCCATAGCCGCGAAAGCCTCATCGATAAACGCAATCCGCAGGCAGCAGGCATCACTGCGATAGCTGGTCATCAACGCAGCTGTCAGCAGTATAAAATATGGCGTCTGCTTTCCTCCGCCCGAGTAAATTCCCTGAGATTTGGACAGATACGCCGTATGCCGGCCGTCGTTGATAAAGAAGTCATAGGTATAATAGTTCCGGTAATCCGTGTATTCCGTCACATCTTCTGCATTCAGCACGGTGTCCCGGAAGATCTCGAAGGCCTCGGCGATTCCCTGTTCCTGCATGAAATTGCTGTTCATGTTCAGATAAACCTCCAGGCTGTCTGCAGACCCGATTTCATCTATTTTCTGTGCGATTGTGAAAAAGGCCTTCATATCCGTACTGCTTCTGGGTTTCATGATCAGCGAATAATTCTTATCGCCGAACCGGTGTGCCTTCAACATATCATTGATGGCGTCCTTCTGGTCCCGCATGCTTCGTATCCTGGAGTAAATCACTTCCACGAAATCGCGCATAAAGGTATCGGAAATCGTATGTGCCTTTGCTTCGATCCGGTTTTTCGTCTCCTCAATATCCTTCGTACGAAGCTCATCCAGACGGTCGATATATTTCTTCGCTCCGCTTTTATCCGCTACATAACCGGCATGACTGGCATTGTATCGGAACATGGCCTCCAGCATACTGTTTGTCGCCTCGCCCAGCTGCCGGTTCACTTCCTGAATCGCCCTTTGAAGACTCGCTTCCGCATTGTTCTTCTGCTTTTCATAAAGCTCATCCGCCTCTTTTTTCTCCTCCGGATGAAGCGCCGCCTCTGTCTCGTAATCATCCCGCAGCTGCTGCTCTGTACGCCGTCCCGCCTGCAGTCTTTCCTCTGCCTCCTGTACGGAACGCGCCTGGGACTTCTGTTCTCCCTGAATATCCGTCACACGCTTCTGCGCCTGCTCTCTTCTCTCCGAGGCAGCTACATACATATCCATCAGACGCTTCGCTGTCGGATTGTTCTGCAGTGCCTTGATATTTCGTTCCGTCTCGGCGATCTCCTCGCGAACCTTCACCACCATTCTTGGAGCGGTTGTATCATAGTTTTCCGGTGCAAACGTTGTCTCATAAGCCTGCTCGGCAAGCCTGGCAAAACGGCCGGATTGCTCCTCGAGCACTGTCTCCTTCTTCTGCTTCTCATCCCGCTCTTTCTGTTTTTTCGCAAGCAGCTGCAGAATAGCGTCTTTCCCGAACACAAGATCCCGCACCGGCTTCATCTTGCTGCCGACGATGCCTCTGGCCAGCATACCACCCGGTGTGATCGCCCCCTTCGGATTGTCATTCAGTTCCTGCCGTGTTTCGACGCACTTCAGATTGCCGCAGGTATAGTTGATGTATTTCCGGGCGTAGATATTCGCAATTGTAAAACGCGCAGCGAGAGAACCCTCCGGTGCCTTTGCCGGAATGTCATCCATCTTATTTGTCAGTACAAGGTATATTTTGTAAAGATTTTTCTCGTCCACAATCCGCAGAAGTCCGGGTACCGCCTGTGGTTCCGCTATCACATTGAACCGGCGGCCGCCGAGGAAGGTTTCCGCTGCCATCTGCCACTTCGGATCGATTTCGTTGACGAGATCGCATACCAGCCGGATCTCCGCATAAATACCGGCGCGCTCTGCTTCCCGTTTCAGCACCGCAAGTTCCTCTTCCATTCCGTCCGGCAGCACCTTCTTATTCTGCTGCAGCGTACGGATCTCGCCATTCAGTTTTGCGAGCTCCCGCCGGAGATCACGCAGCGCATACCCGGTTTCCTCTTTTTTCTGTTGAAAATTCCGATGCAGAAGGTCCCGCTTATGTTCCAACTCCTGCAAAGCACCGATGATCTCAGACTCGTCTGCGGAAACCTCCCCCGCATGGCCTATCCTTTCAAGGACTTCATCCGGAATTGTGATGTCTTCCTGATCTCCAAAGAGCTTTTTTACCTTTTCCTTCAGCCCCCGCAGAACGCGTATGGAATCCTCCATGGCTTCCCGGCTCTCTTCTTCTCTGCGAAGCTTATCTTTCAATTCTTCAATCGGCCGCTGCCCCTCGTGCAGTGCCGTCGATGCCCGGATTAATTCCTCATCCGCTTCCTCAAAAAGCCTCTGCGCCTTTTTCTCCTGTTTCTCCAGGGCGCGGATGCGTCCCTTGATATCGCTGATGTTCCTTTCCACATTGTCATCCGCCGCCTTCTGCCTCATGTACAGGAACTTTTTCTGCGCAATGGTCCTTCGAACAGCCTCCGCATCCAGCTTCAGCACATGCAGATACTGGTCCTCGATGCGCTGAAGAATTTCCTTCTCCTCATTCAGTCTCCTGAGATCCTCTGCGAGTTTCTCGAACTCTTCCTTGTGCTGAAGAATATTATCCAGCGAATTCTGCGCCGTCGTATCCTCTTCGAAAATCGATTCCCGCACAAAACGATCGATATCCATTTTCTTCTTTCCACAGGCAAGCAGCCTCTTGATTTTGCCGCGCAGCTCGCGCACTCCGCCCTGTCCCAGGCGCAGACCGGAAAGCCGGAGGAAGGTTGCAATCCCCTCCTCCTTTTTATTATAAAAAGTCAGCGGTTTCCCACGGAATCTCAGCTCCTGCCTTGGTGTGAAAAATACGGTATTCCCATCCTTGCGATAAAAATTGATATCGCTGATTCTGGCATTCGGCACAACGAACCATTTTGACCTGGGACGATCTTCTCCGTTATACAGCTCAATGCAGACGCCCTCTGTCAGATAGCTTCCGTCGACAGGATTATAAATATCGACAGCGATATAGCTCGTCACGTCCTGGTCTCCGCGCAGATAACGGTCCTCGTTGTCCTTTGTGTCGCCTCTTACATATGCCGCAACCGAACGTTCGTCCTCTCCCGCTCCCGCCTGAATATTGAAATCCGTAATACCGAACATCGCATAGGTCAGTGCGTCGATGATCGTAGATTTTCCGGATTCATTCGCGCCGGTGATCAGGGCAGAATTCCTGACCTTGAAATGTGTGCAGGTATAAACCGCCCAATTTGTGATCAGTACATCCTCCACCGTTCTCGTCCGCTTCATTCCTTCCAGATGATTCATTCAAAATCCTCCGTTTCCGAATGACTTTCGGCTGTCTGCTCTTCTTCCGTCTCCCGCTCGTCCTCTGCCTCCGACTGTGCCGAAGCGCGTGAATAATAACTCAGGTAGCTCTCTTTTTTCTGATTTATCATTGCTTCCATCGCCTTCAGATCCAGCCCGAAGAGAAGCGTCGGATACAGTACAAGAGCGCAGTCCTCGTCTCCCAGCGTTCCTTTCACCTCCACCAGCGAAAACCGCTGCAGCGTCTTCAAGGCGTCTTCCAGCTGTGTCTTGTTAAATTCCGTGCGGAAGCCGGCGCCGATGCCAAACTGTTCCAATGTTCTGGTCAGTTCTTCCGGCCGGATCAGGATCGAGCGATCCATGCTGCCGCTCATCCGCTCCATAAAGATCCATGCGAGCGCACAGAAAATAACGCTTTCCCGTATCGTAAATATCTTCTTGTTGATCGCAGCCGTATCCTGCGTATCCGCTTTTTCTCCCTGCCGGTCCCGCAGCATGATAATACCGTAGTCCCTGTCCACAAACATGGTATATCCCATCGGGGCAAAATACGTCTCCATGTAGGGTGCACTTCTTGCAAAAAATCCGAACAGCTCACGTTCCTTTGATCGGATAAGGAAGGTCCGGGAAAGCAGTATGCGCACGCCTCTGCGCATCATCTCCTGCTCCCTCGCAGATAGGTCGCGGTGCCACTGTTCAAATGTCAGATTATCGTCCATCACCGACCTCCTCTTCCCCCTTGTCCGGCATCTCCCACGCCAAATTACGTCCCTGTCGTGCCGGACTCCTGTCAGTCAATGTAAAATCCCGGAGCTGTACCTGGTCTGTCCGGATATAGTTCTCATCAATATGCACATCCATCTGGTTTGCCGGTGCAAAGGCCGCTGCCGCCACATCCGCAAGAGCATCCTCCTTCGAATCCAGCGGAAGATCCACAGCCCGCACCATTCCGTTTCTCTTGTATTTATCCACATAAAGACGCATTTTGTCCTTCGTATAGGGCACGTCTCTCATCCGTCTCATTCTTTCCTGTTCCTCTAGAATTTCTTCTTCAGTGAGCAGCGTCTGTTCGACCGCTTTGTTCCGGATCTTTCCACGTCTTTTGGCCCCGTTTTTCACGGAACCGGTTGAAACGTAATAGTTCTCCAGAATCCGGAACGCGCCAAGCGCAGATTCCGGTGTATCCTCTCCTGCCGCATACCCCCAAAGTTTCCGGATGAACTGCCCGATTACCTCCTGTGCGTTGTCCGCGATGTCCATCGTCATCTTCAATTTCAGACGCACCGTCATTATATACTCGACCATCTGATTCCGGATATCACGCACAATGGCCGGATAACCCTCCGTCAGAAAATCCTCAATAAAAGCAACCTGTTCATAGAGACGGACTCTGGCATTCTCCCACGTGAGATGTTCTTCTTTTCCGGCCTTCATACAATCCCGGATGAAAACCTCTTCCGTTTCCCTGGAATTCATCAGCTTTTTCAGCATGGCCGTTATCGGTCCGCGGAACACCGCCGCGTTTTCACTTTCTACCAGCCTCGTGAACTCCCCGATAAAATCGCCGTCTATGTAATCTCCGAGATTATCCATCAGCTCCTGAAAGGTCAATTTTCCCGTTACCTTCTGGACGATCCGGCGGATCGAACGGCGAAGCATTTTCAGGGAAGCGGCCAGTGATTTGATATTCGTGTAGGCATTCACGATCACCAGCGTATACGGATTATTGTTCACCCGTTCCTTTCTGTGACGGGTAAAATCATCAAGGGCCAGGTATGTATTATACAGATAATTCGACATTTCATCGAGCTTCATCGAAGACGCACGCTGAATGTAATCTGCCAGCAGCATCCCCTGCTCGGTAAGCATATACGTCCTGCTGTAGGTCCTTGAGTCAATTCCCTCTTCCAGCCATCCCACCTCTTCATTTGACAGGTAACTGATCACATGATTTGCCATCCGCTCTTCCTGCGACTGTCCTTGTTCTCCGGGTGCATCTCCCCCGTTTTTTGAGAATACAGATGAATGGTTTTCACTGACCTCCCGCATATCGGTCTCATCCATAGACTGAATATGATCTGCGAGCAGGAGACTGGCAATTTCATCCTTCAGATCTTCCCTGCTTACCTGCGTACGATCCGCAAAAAGAGTATTAATCAAAAGCAGACACTCTGCGTAAAATTCCTGCTGATTTCCCCCGTTCGCCGTTGCGGCGACCGGATTAAAAAAACGTCTCGGCAGATTATCAAATAATTTTCCCATGGCTCCTCACTGTCATCACACACGATCCATCCGTTCTAATACGGCCTGCTCTTAGCCCCCTGATTCGGCCGAAGCGGCACGAAAGCTGCGAATCAGCGACGTAACGCGCCGGGCTTATACAGTTTGTGGCACAAAATATCGTATGAGTGTTTACTGATAATTTCTGTGGATCGTCTCGACCTTAATCATATTCGTGCCGCCTTTTCCTCCGCCGACCGGCCCGCCGGTGAGAACGATATTGTCTCCCATTTTGAGATCCAGGATATGAACAGCCTGACGGATTGCATGGTAGAACAGGACATCAATCGACTCGAATTCCTCGCAGAGAATCGGCTCAACTCCCCAGCTCAGGGAAAGCTTGCGATAGACCTTCTCTGATGTGGTCATTCCGATGATCTGCACCGGGCAGCGGAACCGGCTTACCATCCGCGCGGTCATGCCCGATTTGGAGCTGACCACAATACATTTCGCATCTACATCGATCGCCATGGAGCACGTAGAGTGCGATATGGCATCCAGAATGTTTTTCTGAACAAATTCCGTATTCTTGAAACGCTTCCGATAGTTAATGTGCTGCTCCGTAAATTCTGCCACCTGCGCCATCGTCTGAACGGCTTCCACCGGATATTTTCCCGCCGCAGACTCGCCGGAAAGCATAATCGCGGACGCCCCGTCGTATACCGCGTTTGCGACATCCGAAATTTCCGCACGGGTCGGACGGACGTTATTGATCATGGATTCCAGCATTTCCGTCGCTATGATGACGCGCCGCCCGAGAAGTCTGCATTCCTGTGCAATCTCCTTCTGAACCGCCGGCACCTCCATATACGGAATCTCCACACCGAGATCTCCTCTCGCAACCATTATGCCGTCAACGACCTCCGAGATCTCGCGTATATTATTCACCCCTGCGCGGTTCTCGATCTTCGCAATAATATCGATATCCTGCCCGCCGTTTGCGTTCAGGAAATCCCGCATCTCCTGCGCATCCTCCTTCGTCGAAACGAACGATGCAGCGATATAATCCACATCGTTCTTGATTCCGAAGAGAAGGTCCTCCTTATCCTGCTCGCTGAGAAAATCGTTCTTCATCAGCTTTCCGGGGAAATTCATACTCTTCCGGTCCGAGAGGACGCCGCCGGCTTCCACCCTTGTGAACACCTTCGTTCCTTCAACTCGCTCCACGACACACACCACGAGCCCGTTATTTACAAGAATCTTGTCTCCGGGGTTCAGTTCATCCGCGAATCCCTTGTAGCTGACCGATACGATCGTTTCATCGCCGATCAGTTCCTCCGTCGTAAAAATAAATTCCTGTCCCTCCTTGAGAGAAACCTTATGATCCTTGAACACACCGATCCGGTATTCCGGCCCCTTTGTATCAAGCATGATTGCAATCGGTTTGTGAAGCTTATTGCGCACCTTCTTGATCAGCTTCATTTTCTCCAGATGCTCCTCATGAGTTCCATGAGAAAAATTAAGACGAGCGACATTCATGCCGGCCTTCACCATACGGCTCAGCGTTTCCTCTGAAGCACTTGCAGGTCCGATTGTACAGATAATTTTTGTTTTTCGCATATGTATTCCTTTCATAGATAAACAGACGGCCGGCTCTTTCCCCGGTCAATGTATTATAGTATCCCTTTCTATCGCCCGATTGCCGACATGGCACAGCATAATATATGCAGATCCATCTGCATCCGATCCGATGTGCATCCGGCAAGTTCCGGCAACAACATTTTATCATAAATAGTCGGCTGTTTCTTTATGCAGTATATACAAAACTTCTCCGCCCGTCTCAGTCGAACATGCAAAACGAGCCCCCTTCTTAACGATTCACACGCCACTCAGATATACTGTGTTCAGTAACGACTGCATACACGTCACCCATGTAAAAAACCGAGACGTCCATGAAAAATGATATTCATAGGCATCTCGGTCGGTTCATGTGCTAATTATCAGAATAATATTACATCAGGTAGCTGCCACTGCAATATAAGAAATTATTATATTGCAGTATTCCGCAGCGGTTGCCGATCATGATGGCGGAATGTAAGTATGTGAATACACCTGTTCCATGACCCGGCGTTTATCCTCAAGACTCGGATGTACATACATCAGCATGGTGATATTTACGCTCGCGTGTCCCAGTATCATGCTGACGGTCTTCGGGTCGGCCCCGTCTCGAATACAGGAAGTAGCAAAGGTGTGGCGCAGGGTATGAAAATTTCTGGGTGTAATATTCAGCTTGATCAGCAGATTCCGAAATCTCTTGCTGCAAGAAGAGGGTTCCATACATTTGGATTTCCCTGTGAGCAGAAAATTATCAGAAGATTGCTGCTGTTTTCTTAATACGTCCACAATTTTCTCAGGCAGTGGAATCGACCGGATGGAGTTTCTTGTCTTTGGAGGTGCTATGACCAGGCGGGTTTTATGCCGATCACTCGAGTCCGGATTCGGAAGCCTTCCGAGAGATTTCGTAATTCGCAGGATTCCTGCTTCGAGATCCAGATCGTCCCACGTAAGAGCGCAGAGCTCTCCAATTCGAATTCCCGTCACCAGCGCGAGAAGGACCCCAGTGTGATAGGGTGTGCGATGCTTTGTCAAATATTGCATCATCGTGTCTGTTTCCTCTCGGCTGAATATACTGATTTCCGGCTGATGCGAAGGTATATGCATCAGATCATGGATATTTTTCACACAGTAATGGTTGTATTCCGCATATTTTATGGCCGAGCTCAGGATCGTTCTTAGCTCTGAGACGGTTGTAGGAGAGAGCCCGCCGGAGTTATCCAGCCTGCCGTCTGATAATTTTTGCTTCAGATAGCTGTTCAGGATGTCTGAATCTAATTCCGAAAGCCGGTAATTTCCGAGATCCTGAATTAGATGTTTTTCAATGAGATAGGAATATGTAGCAGGTGTTTTACCCGTCAATGAGAGATCCTCATTGAGATACCGGCGGTAATTTTCCAGGAATTCCTGTACTGTGATGATTTGATTTTGGTTTTCTTGTTCCCTATTCATATTCTCCTTTCCCAACAATCATACCAATCCCGAAGCAAATTATAGCTCAACTGCTAACGTTGTTTCCTATACGATTGTCTGAAAAAGTGCATATAAGAGGACTGATGATACGAATATACTGATGTACTGTTCAGATGGAATAGCCAGAGAAGCATTTCGCGACGTCTTTATTACAGCCACTTTGCGAACGGTGACAGAGCTGTGAAAACGTTGCCATGTAAACAGGTATTAAATAGCAATACTTTTAATTATCTTCTCGTAATTGAAGATATTATCTTGCAATAATATATGCGATACGGTATAATACGATTGAAACGGAGATATTGACCAGAATGTTCATATAATATGTACAATTACGAATCTGTGTCAGAACTGCAATATAATAATTTCTTATATTGCAGTCCGGGGTGTTTTTATTCTCTATGGCTATTTTGTTATAATCAGTATACTTCAAGGCATAGAATTATGCCACTGCTTTCTACATTCTTACAAAAATAATTCTGCTGATATATTTTATCAACATCTATGCCAGTCCTTTCTCGGAGTTCATCACCGTTTCTATTCTTCTTTTCCTTTCTCCCTATTGCCGGTCACCAGCCGGCGTATCCGGGCATTCCCATGATGCTATCCCACAGCGCCTTCGATTTCGGACCGGAATCGCCGGGTGAAGCAACTCCGGGGCTTCTTCGTATCGTGGAATGCTTTCTCCAAAAAAGGTACACGGCATTTTCCTGCACCGGACAGCATCACGCTCCGAGCAGTTCCTTCTGCCGTGTACCTCTCATCTCAATATCCGTCAAATATTTACGCAATATATCATATTGCATACTGTATAGTTCCTGCGCACATACTGTGTAAGCTATGAATTACACCTTGCAGCGCACTCCTGCAACGCTCCTGGTATCCCAAAATGGTTACCTGCTTATCTTTTACTCACCTTCTCCAGGAAGCTGCATATTTATTCTTGATGATCCCGTTCGCGTATTTTCCCCATCCGATCGGGAAGCGATCCACGCAAATAAGATTCCACCCGCTGCTGACCCTCTCTCTTTTCGGGTCTGTCTGGATCGTCTCGCCGTGAAGATAACGGGCAATTCTTTCATCATCGGGCTTCATAGAAAAAACATTTTCGAATTCTTCCGGGCGCTTCGCCATGGCGAGCGGCTGCGATGGTTCGAACCTTTTTTTCTTCCATTCTCCCAGATAGAGCCCATTTCGCAGAAAATTCAACTTTCCCGCTCCGTCAGGCAGCTCCTGTACATAATAGCCCTTATCGGAACGCCGCTCGATTCTGCCCGTCTCCGCCTGAGGCAGGAACTCCCTGAGCAGCTCCAGCTGCTCCGAATCCGGGCGGATATCAGACGAAAGCGTCTGCCTCTCTCTGGTCCTTCCCGAAACCCTGCCCCTAGATGTCCTCTTCTTTTCTCTGCCGTGTAAGGCGGCTCCCGAATCCTCTCTATCCGAACCCGAAGATAAATCTCTTCGCATTAACGCCAGAAAATGGCCTTCTCCATCCATTCTATGCGGCCAGATCCTCACACATTTCCGAAGTTCCGGATTGCCATCCGCCCAATCCGGTCTTCCCTCTGAAAATCCGGAATATCCTTCCATCTCCTGGAGCGACAGATCCGGGTATGTGTTGATAAACCAGCTGATCATCTGCTCGTCCTCTTCCGGCGAAAACGTGCAGGTGGAATACATCAGATACCCTCCCGGTTTCAGCATTTTTCTTGCATTTTCCAGGATATTCCGCTGCTGAGAGGCAAAATAACGGACGCGCTCCGGACTCCAGGTTTCCGCAACGTCCGGGTCCTTCCGGAACATTCCTTCGCCGGAACACGGCGCATCCACGAGGATCTTGTCGAAATAGCCGGAGAATACACCAGAGAGCCGCTCCGGCATCTCGTTTGTCACAAACATATTCTCCGTGCCGAACAGCTCCAGGTTTCGCAGCAATGCCTTCGCTCTGGAATTACTCGCATCATTTGCCACCAGGATTCCCGTCCCTCTGAGCTTTGCAGCCAGCTCCGTCGCTTTGCCTCCCGGAGCGGCGCAGAGATCCAGCACCCGATCACCTGCTTCTATCGGAAGACGGCTCGCCGGCGTCATTGCGCTCGGTTCCTGAAGATAATACACCCCCGCCGCGTAGTACGGATGCCGTGCCGGAAACACATCATTCGGATAGATGAATCCATCCGACACCCACGGAACTTTTTTGACCGGAAAGGGAGCGATTGTCTCAAATTCCTCCGGTGTGATTTTCATCGTATTCACACGAAGCCCGCGAAGTCTCGGCCTGTCATAGCTTGCCATGAAATCCGAATATTCCTCGCCAAGCATTTTTTTCATTCTCTCATCAAACTCGTATGGAAGCTTCATTTTCCCCTCTCTTTGCATTCCCCGGATGGACCCGGACCCGGCATCCGGAAACCCGCTGCACATTGCTTTCGTCTAACGCCCGATCCGCCTAATATGCCGCCGGGTGCACACAGAAAGCACCTGACAGTCACTGCCAGGTGCTTTCTGATTTTCTCAATTATCTTAATTTCCTGTGTTCCGAGTGATGACAAACCAGTTTCTTCCTAATTAAAAGGGATTTGATATTGGTATTACCAATCACTGTTCTTCATCCTGTTCCAGCACTTCTTCATACTTCTCCAGAATAATCTTCTGAATTCTGTCGCGCGTCTCGGAATTGATCGGATGAGCGATGTCCCTGTATTCTCCGTCTGTTGTCTTCCTGCTTGGCATTGCTATAAACAATCCCTTTTCGCCTTCGATAATCTTGATATCGTGGACAGCGAATTCATCATCGAAGGTTATGGAAACAACCGCCTTCATCTTTCCTTCTTTTGTTACTTTACGTACTCTGACATCTGTGATCTGCATAAGGCTCCTTCTCCCGCGTTCAGCAGGCATTTCAGATCGCGTATCTCTCGTTCTTTTCGACCACGATCTTTATTCTGTCTTCGCCGCAGTAATAAGAGTTCGCCCTTATTGTATCGCGGCTTTCGACGATACAATTCTCAATGTGAGTATTATCCCCAAGGTACACATTGTTCAGGACGATGGAATTCTTGATCACACAATTGTTGCCTACATATACGTCTTTGAAAAGAATAGAATTTTCAACTTGTCCATTAATGATACAACCACTCGATATCAGACTGTTTTTCACTATGTTGCCAGGATTGTATTTTGCCGGCGGGAGGTCATCAATCTTTGAATAGATCTCGGGATACTGATTGAAGAAGAAATCCCTTACCTCCGGTTTGAGGAAATCCATATTTGTTCTATAATAGGACTCCACCGTCGCAATGTTACTCCAATAGGTATTTATTTTATATCCATAAATCCGTTTCAAATTCTTGTAACGGATAAAGATATCCTTAACCAGGTCATACCGCCCTTCTTGTGCGCATCGCTCAAGGAGCTCTATTAACTGTCTCCTTCTTATAACATAGATTCCGGTTGAAATCAAGCTCGAATCTGAAACCATAGGTTTTTCCTCGAACTCCTCTATGCGGTAGTCCTCGTTCATCTTCAGTACGCCAAAACGGTTCGGATCATCATCATGGCACTCCGTGCAGACAATGGTGATATCCGCACGCTTCGCGATATGATACTCCAGCACCTTGTTGAAATCCAGCTTGTAGATTCCATCGCCGGAAGCAATGATGACGTAAGGCTCATGGCTCTCCTTCAGCCACTGGATGTTCTGGTAAATAGCATCTGCGGTTCCGCGGTACCACCAGTTGTTCGTCGACGTAACCGTGGGCGTGAAAACATACAGACCTCCCTGTTTTCTGCCGAAATCCCACCACTTCGACGACATCAGATGGTTGTTCAGAGACCTTGCATTGTACTGCGTAAGCACAGCCACTTTCTGAACATGTGAATTCGTCATGCTGCTCAGTGCAAAATCAATGCTCCGGTAGCTCCCCGCAACCGGCATGGCGGCGATACACCTCTTCTCTGAGAGCTCCCGCATCCGATTGCTGTTTCCGCCTGCAAGAATTATTCCCAATGCTCTCATAGGATATCACCGTCCTCCCTGATCAGCGCTCCTCCTCCGGGAAGTGTACCGTTTTCATAGTCTTCCGGCACCGTCCTTCCCGAAATCACGGTGTTCTTCCCGACGGTGATGCCGTCTGGAATCACCGTATCCTCGCCGATCGTTGCAAGACCGAAGGCGTAGATATTCGGTTTAAAGACATTCGGTGCTTCTTCACCGATACCGATCCGGCAGCCATCGCCGATGTGCGCCTGCTCGGCAATAATCGCCTTTTCAATCTTCGTCCCCGCTCCGATTGTCGCTCGCCGCATGATGATGGAATCCCTGACGACAGCGCCTTCCCGGATCGTGACGCCCGGACCGATCACCGAATTGTGAACCTCTCCGCATATCTCCGCCCCTTCGCCAATGATACAGCGGTCTGCGAGCCCGCTTTCGGATATATACTGCGGCCGGATAATATCTCCCTTTGTATAGATCCTCCAGTATTCCTCATAGAGATTAAATTCCGGGATAATGTCAATCAGTTCCATATTCGCCTGCCAGTACGAGCCAAGCGTTCCGACATCCTTCCAGTAGCCGTTGAACTCATATGCGAACAAACGGCTCCCCTTATCCCGGCAATACGGCAGAATATGCTTGCCAAAATCACATCCCGGCTGATCTCTGAGTGCAAGCAGGGATTCCTTCAAGGTCTTCCAGGAGAAAATATAAATCCCCATGGAAGCGAGATTGCTCCTCGGGTGCTCCGGTTTCTCCTCAAACTCGGTTATCCTCCCCTTGCCGTCCGTGATCATAATTCCGAAACGACTTGCCTCCTCCATCGGAACAGGCATGCACGCAATCGTGACATCCGCCTTGTTTGCTCTGTGAAAGTCCAGCATCACCTCATAATCCATCTTGTAAATGTGATCACCGCCCAGAATCAGAACATATTCCGGATTATAGGACTCCATATACGCCAGATTCTGAAAAATTGCATTTGCGGTTCCGGTATACCACTCGGTATCTGTATTCTTCTCATATGGCGGAAGAACAGTGACACCCCCGACATTCCGGTCCAAATCCCACGGGATTCCTATTCCGATATGACTGTTCAGCCTCAGCGGCTGATACTGTGTCAGTACACCCACCGTATCGATTCCGGAATTAATACAGTTACTGAGAGGGAAATCAATGATTCTGTACTTCCCGCCAAATTCCACCGCCGGCTTCGCGACCTTGGAAGTAAGCACACCAAGCCTGCTTCCCTGCCCTCCGGCCAGGATCATGGCGATCATTTCTTTTTTGACCATGGAATCACCTCTTGTCTTGAAAGATTATATCGATAAAAAGATTATATCATAGTCATTTTCAAAAGTGAACATTTTAAATAATTTTTCAATCCCTTTTGTCGGTTTTTTATCACTTTTGCCGAAAACAATGTCTTTTCGTATAGTCTTGTGCACGGGAAATTCGTCAGTTTCACCTCCGGTGCCTGCTTGAAATATCGCATATGCAAGGGTATAATTGATACGCTGTATTGGCAGAAATAAAGGAGTTATCCATACCATGTATAAAATAAATTTTGAAAAACCGTGCCACGTGCACTTTATCGGCATTGGCGGAATCAGTATGAGCGGACTTGCCGCGATCCTTCTAAAGGAAGGGTTCGCCGTTTCCGGTTCCGATTCTCACGAATCAGAGCTGACGGACCGTCTGACGGCCGCCGGCGCTGACATCGCTTATCAGCAGGTTGCTGCAAACATCACCGACAATATTGATGTCGTCGTATATACCGCGGCTATTCATCCGAGTAATCCGGAGTATGCGGCTGCCGTTGACAAGAAGATCCCTCTTCTTACAAGGGCCCAGCTTCTCGGCCAGATGATGAAGAATTACAAGATTCCGATCTGTGTATCCGGAACCCACGGCAAGACCACGACGACCTCCATGGCGGCCCACATTCTCATGGCGGCCGATATGGATCCGACGATCTCCGTCGGCGGCATTCTGCCTCTGATCAAGGGCAATTACCGGATTGGCAGCAATAACGCCTTTCTCATGGAGGCCTGTGAGTACACGAACAGTTTCCTGAGTTTCTTCCCGAAGATCAGTATCATTCTCGACATTGATGCGGATCATCTGGATTTCTTTAAGGATCTGGACGATATCCGTCATTCCTTCCGCAAATTTGCAGAGCTTCTCCCGGATGACGGGGTATTGATCATCAACGCGGACGACCCTGCCTGCAAAATGATCACACGCGGACTTAATTGCAAGATCATCACCTTCTCCATGAGCAACAAGGGGGAATACACCGCGGATCTTGTAACCTATGACAAGAGGGGCAACGCTTCCTTCCGTGCGCTGTACAAGGGCAATCCGATCGGCAATTTTTCTCTTCAGGTGCCCGGGGCACATAACGTAAGCAACGCGCTTGCTGCTATTGCTCTTGCACGAGAGCTTGGCATAGATGCTGCCACCATCGAGAGTGGATTTGAGAGTTTTCATGGCACAAACCGCCGCTTCGAGTACAAAGGGAAGATGAAGTGCGGTGCCACCATCATTGATGACTATGCGCATCATCCGACCGAGATTAAGGCGACGCTGCACACCGCAGAGCGTGTCCCCCATGAGACAATCTGGTGTGTGTTCCAGCCCCACACCTATACCAGAACCAAGGCGCTTCTCCCTCAGTTCGCGGAGGCCTTGTCCATTGCGGATCATGTCGTGCTGGCGGATATTTATGCGGCGCGGGAGCTGGACATCTACGGTGTATCTTCCAGAGACCTTCAGGCCGAGATCCAAAAGCTCGGGACAGACTGCGATTATTTCCCGTCCTTTGACGAGATCGAAGATTTCCTGTGCGCAAATGTCAAGGACGGAGATCTTGTGATCACCATGGGAGCCGGAAACATTGTTCAGGTCGGGGAGGACCTGATCGACTGACGCAGGTGATATTTATGGGTTTATTGACCATTAAGGACAGTCGTCTCGCCGGAATGACACTTCTGGCAGACGACTTTATCGATTATTATATGCCCCGTGCAAACGGTGACTTTGTAAAAATCTATCTTTATCTGCTCCGGAGTGTGCACCGGCAGGATTTTAATCCTACCCTATCCTCCCTTGCGGATGTTTTTTCATGCACGGAGAAGGATGTGCTCCGCGCTCTCCGCTATTGGCAGCAGGCCGGGCTTTTGAATCTTTCCTACCGCGGCAAAGAGAGAGACCTCGAAAGAATTGAGCTTCTCCCGATCCAGCCTTCTCTTCAGAAGACACAGTACGTACCGGAGGAACCCTCAGAAAAAAAGTCCCCGGAATCGCCGGAGAAAAAACCGGTTCCCGCACAGATTTCCTCTGCCCGCGCAAGGGAATTGAAGGACAACGAGGACGTCCGTCAGATTCTTTTTTTCACTGAGCAATATATCGGTCATCCTCTGAGCGCAACGGATATGCGCCGGATCCTGTATTTCTACGATGTTCTTCATTTTCCGGTGGATCTGATCGATTATCTGGTGGAATACTGCGTGTCGAGAGGCGGCAGGAACATGAATTACATCGAGAAGGTCGGACTGGCCTGGAATGATGAAAAGCTCACGACCGTACAGGCGGCAAAGGAGTACTCCAGCTCCCGAAAGGACAAGTACTTCGCCATTTTCCGCGCCTTTGGCATCCGGAACCGGAACCCGATTCCGGACGAGGTTAAAACCATGGACAAATGGCTCAAGGAATACGCAATGCCCATGGATCTCATCCGGGAGGCAGCCAGTCGGACAATCCGGCAGACCGGACAGCCTTCCTTTTCCTATGCGGACCGCATCCTGTCCGACTGGAATAAGGCCGGCGTTCACTCCCCGGAGGATATTCAGAAGCTTGATTCCGTCTATCGTCAGTCGCACGCATCCTCCGGATCCCAGGCTTCCTCTTCCTCTCCGGGCCGGGAAAAGAAAGATCTGTCGAAATCGTCAACCCGTTTCAACGAAAATTTCCACCAGCGGGATTATGATTTTGACCGGCTCGAGCAGGAGCTTCTCCTGAATCAGCAATCGGATACGTCCGGGTAATTCCGGACTTTATCCGCAATTGTGCCTGAAATCAGGCACCGATAGGAGGGAATATGCCTCTGTCCAATTCACAATATGATGCTATCATGCGCATTTACAGCCAGAAACAGCTCAAGAACCGGAGAAATCTGGACCGTAGAAAGCAAGAGGTTTATGCGAAGATCCCCCGCCTCCCCGAAATCGACGCCGAGATTGCCTCTGTGTCTGTTCGGAAAGCGCTCTTTCTTCTGGGCGATCCGAACGGAAGTGATCTCGACACGGACGGGGCAATTCGTGACCTCGCCGAGGAGCGCCGCGCGCTCCTTCTCTCGAATGGGTATCCGGAGGACTATCTGGAACCGCAATATGACTGTCCTCTCTGTCACGACACCGGGTACGTCGGGAACCGAAAATGCAGCTGTTTCCGTCAGATGGAGATCGACCTGCTTTATTCCGCATCAAATCTGAAGGATGTTCTGGAATCTGACACCTTTGACAATTTTTCTCTCAAGTACTATCCGAAGGATTCCTTCAGCAAGGTGAACCAGAATTCCTATTACTGGGAAGCCCAGAATGCTCTGGCGCTTTCCCGGAATTTTGTAAGAGATTTTCGAAAAAATCTCACAAACAATACGCCGGAAAATCTCTTCTTCTACGGAGACGTCGGCGTCGGCAAAACGCATCTGTCTCATGCAATTGCAAAGGGTGTTCTGGACCTCGGCTGCAGTGTTCTCTATCTGACCGCCTATGATCTGTTTGACCTCATGAGCAGATACAAGTTTCATTCCGATGAAAACCTGAAAGATACCTACGAGACTGTATATGCCTGTGATCTTCTCATCATCGACGATCTCGGCACGGAAATGCTGAATAATTTTGTCACATCTGAGCTTTTTCTCATCGTAAATGAGAGGATTCTTCAGAAAAAATCAACGATCATCTCGACGAATCTTTCGATCATGAAGGTTCGGGAAGCCTTCTCAGAGCGTACCTTTTCACGTATAATGGGTTCATACCGTCTGATTCATATCTCCGGCGAGGATATCCGGATCCGCAAACGGCTTTCGTCCGATAGATCCGGACAGAATCAGCGCACAGAATAAAGCAAATGGCCACACAATACATTGTCCCGAAAATTGTCTTTTTTAGGAGGAAATTCAGACATGGCAAAAAGCAGTGATAATTATTATGACTCTCTTCCGGTCGGACGTCTCGGAATCATCCCATTGAAGAGCTGTACAACAATCGGCAACAAGGTGAATGATTATCTTGTACAGTGGAGAAGGGACCGCGAGTCGGATCACAAGACCTCGTCGGCTGTGGAGGGCTATGAGCGAAGCTCCTACATCATCCCCTGTGATATTCCCCGGTTCGGTTCCGGAGAGGCGAAAGGAGTCATCGGCGAGTCCGTCCGCGGAGACGACATCTACCTTCTCGTTGACGTCTGCAATTATTCCCTGACCTATAAACTCGGAAGCTATGTTAATCACATGTCCCCGGATGACCATTTCCAGGATCTGAAGCGGGCCATCGCCGCCATCGGCGGAAAGGCAAGAAGGATCAATGTAATCATGCCTTTCCTCTATGAAAGCCGACAGCACAAGCGTTCCGGACGCGAGTCCCTGGACTGTGCTCTGGGACTCAAGGAACTGGTCGGAATGGGCGTTGAGAATATCATCACCTTCGATGCTCACGATCCCCGTGTACAGAACGCGATTCCCCTTCACGGATTTGAGACGATTTCCGCGTCCTACCAGTTTATCAAGAACATTCTCCGCCATGCGGAGCCCGATATGAAGATAGATTCTGATCACCTGATGTGCATCAGCCCCGACGAGGGCGGAATGGGAAGAGCGATCTATATCGCCAACAACCTGGGCGTCGATATGGGTATGTTCTACAAACGGCGCGATTACTCCACCATTATTGACGGACGCAATCCGATCGTTGCCCATGAATTCCTCGGAGCGGATGTAAAAGGTAAGGACATGATCATCATCGATGACATGATTTCCTCCGGCGACAGCATGATCGAGGTTGCTTCCCTTCTGAAGGAGCGCGGAGCCAAAAATATCTATATGTGCGCCACCTTCGGTCTCTTCACGAACGGCCTTGACAGCTTCGATGAAGCATACCGCAAGGGCATCTTTACCAAGCTTGTCACCACAAACCTCGTATACCAGAGGCCGGACCTTCTGCAGCGTCCGTATTACATCAGCTGTGACATGAGCAAGTATATTGCCCTTCTCATTGACACCCTGAATCACGATGCATCCATCAGCAGTCTTCTGGACCCGGTTGACCGTATCCAGAAGGTATTGAAGAAATTTGAAAATCATGAAAAGATCTGATGTGCGGAACTATCTCCGTCCTGTAAGTTAAGCAAGAGTTTGCAGAAAGTGCAGAAAGTGCAGAAAGAGACAGCCGGGGCCTTTCCCCGAAGGGAAGGATCCCGGCTGTCTCTTTCTGCACTTGTATATCCGTTATATAGCGGAGATTCCGTATTATCTCGGTTATATAGCGATGATTCCGTATCATCCGTTCTTTCTGCTGATTCCCTCACGCTTCCTCAGTCTGGAATCAAGCTGACGCTTGCGGATACGCAGGCTCTTTGGCGTCACCTCCAGAAGCTCATCGCTGTCAATGAATTCCAGGGCCTGCTCAAGGGAAAGAACCATCGGGGGTGTCAGTACAAGTGCCTCATCCGATGAGGAGGTTCTAGTATTTGTCAGATGCTTTGTCTTGCAGACATTCAGCTCGATATCCTCGGGCTTGGAAGACATGCCGACAACCATTCCGGCATATACCTTTTCACCGGGCCCGATGAACAGAGTACCTCTCTGCTGGGCTGCAAACAGTCCGTATGCCACGGATACACCCGGCTCGAAGGCAATCAGTGATCCCTGTTTACGGAAGACGATGTCTCCCTTATACGGCGCATAATCATCAAAGATCGTGTTCAGGATTCCGGTTCCCTTTGTCATCGTCATAAAGTTGCCGCGGAAGCCAATCAATCCTCTGGAAGGAATGCTGAACTCCAGACGGGTGATGCCGTTTTCACCGACGCTCATTCCCTGAAGCTCTCCCTTGCGCTCGCTCAGAGACTGGATGACCGCTCCGGAATACTCGTCCGGCACATCAATATATGCCAGCTCCACCGGCTCCAGCTTTTTGCCGCGCTCGTCATACTTGTAGATAACCTCTGCCTTGCTGACAGCGAATTCATAGCCCTCACGTCTCATTTCCTCGATCAGGACGGACAGGTGAAGCTCACCGCGCCCGGAAACCTTGAAGCAGTCCGCAGAATCCGTTTCCTCTACCCTCAGTGACACGTCCGTATTCAGCTCTCGGAACAGCCGGTCGCGAAGATGACGGGAGGTTACATAGGTTCCCTCTGTGCCGGCGAGAGGAGAATCATTGACCACAAAATTCATGGAGATCGTGGGCTCCTCAATCTTCTGGAATGGGATTGGCTGCGGATTTTCCAAATCGCAGAGCGTGTCGCCGATATGCAGATCGGCGATACCTGACACGGCTACAATCTCTCCCACCGTAGCCTTATCCACCTCGACCCGTTTCAAGCCGTCGAAAACGTACATCTTGCTGATCTTTACCCGGGCCCTCTTGTCCGGATCATGATGGTTCATCAGAAGAACCTCCTGATTCAGCGCCAGTGTACCGTTGTCGATCTTTCCGATTCCGATCCGGCCGACATACTCATTATAGTCGATCGTTGATACCAGCATCTGGATGCCGGCATCCGGATCACCTGTCGGAGCCGGGATATATTTCAGAATAGCTTCAAAGAGCGGCGTCATGTCCTTTCTCTCATCGTCAAGCTCATTGGTGCACCACCCGTCTCTTGCAGAAGCATAGAGGAAGGGGGCATCCAGCTGCTCATCCGAAGCTCCGAGATCCATCAAAAGCTCAAGAACCTCATCGACCACTTCGGTCGGGCGGGCATTCGGACGGTCCACCTTATTGATGCAGACTACAACCTTAAGATTCAAAGCCAGAGCTTTCTCGAGAACGAAACGCGTCTGTGGCATCGGGCCTTCAAATGCGTCAACCAGAAGGATAACTCCGTTCACCATCTTCAGGACACGCTCTACCTCGCCACCGAAGTCCGCATGTCCGGGTGTATCAATGATGTTGATCTTGGTGTCCTTGTACTGTACAGCTGTATTCTTGGAAAGAATTGTAATTCCTCGCTCTTTTTCGATCGCGCCGGAGTCCATGACCCTTTCCTGTACCTGCTGATTATCACGGAAAACTCCGCTCTGTCTCAGCAATTTATCTACCAGCGTTGTCTTGCCATGATCGACATGGGCAATAATGGCAACGTTACGGATATCGTTTCTGGTAATTTTCATAATCTTCAACCTCACATCTTATACTGGCAGTATCACCGATCATCTGCTCTCACGGACACTGTCTTCAAAAAAGTATTTCACAGACACTGTCTTCAAAAAAGCGTTTCAGAATTCTATTCAAAAATCCATTCAGACGTTTCTATATCGAACCGGAGCAGGTCTCACTGCCATACCCCAAACGGGTGTATCAGTTTTTATTCACTATCTGCAACCACGAAATTATATCACAACATTTTTCCTTTGTGTAGTCTTCAAAGGTCTGATTTTATGCGGTTTCCACGAACTTTTTTGAACAGATTGAACGATAATCGTCTTTTCGTTATCTTGACAAGCCCTCGTGCGGACGATATAATCGCTTTATATGTGATAGAGGTTGCGTATTTCAAGAGTAGACCGTCCGATGCATCAGAGTGCAGGTGAAGACGAAGCGAAAGGGATATACGCCGAAAGGAACGGATCTCTGCTGTCCTTTTCTTGGGCGTGAATTGAACAGGTTCACGACTGTCATCGTCAGATGGAGCGCTATCCGCAGATCATATACTATGAAACATAACCATCCGTACCATCTGCTTTCTTTATCTTACGAAAGAAGCTCCTTTTTCATTCCCCTGCTGCGCGCACGGTAGAATGAAATTCATTTCTTTCGATTAGCTGAAGGCTGATGAAGGCCGACAATATTTCCAACTGTTTTGCAGGAAGTTTTACCCGGGCATGTTTCATATGAATGTCAGGCGGCGCCTTCACGGCGGCGCATATTTTTTGCTTCAAAACGATGTTCACATGCATACAGTTATATATTTTAAAAACCGGATCAAGGAGGATCTGTTATGGCAATTTTCAAAGGCGCCGGTGTTGCACTTGTCACCCCGATGAATGAAGATGGAACTGTAAATTACAAGAAGCTGGATGAGCTGATTGAGTGGCATATTGCGGAGGGAACCGACTGCATCGTCATCTGCGGCACCTCCGGCGAGTCTGCCACCCTCTCTGAGGAAGAGCATATCGCAACCATCCGTCACTGTGTGGAAACCGTAAATCACAGAATTCCGGTTGTCGCCGGAACCGGCTCCAACAGTACGAATACCGCAATCTACCTCTCCACAGAGGCCGAGAAGGCCGGAGTCGACGGACTTCTCGTCGTGACCCCCTACTACAACAAGGCGACGCAGGCAGGCCTGATCCGTCACTACACCGAAGTCGCTGAATCGGTTCACACACCGATCATCATGTACAACGTACCTTCCAGAACCGGCTGCAATATTCTCCCGGAGACGGCTGCCTATCTCGGAAAGAACGTCAGGAATATCGTCGCGATAAAGGCCGCCAGCGGTAATCTCTCACAGATTGCAAAGACAAAATCACTTTCCGGGGATGCTCTTGACATTTATTCCGGAAATGACGACCAGGTTGTTCCCATTATGTCCCTTGGCGGTCTCGGAGTGATCTCAGTTCTTTCAAATGTAGCCCCGAAATATACGCATGAAATGTGCTGGAAATATCTGAACGGCGACACCAAGGGCTCCTGCGCGATGCAGCTCAATGCGATCGATCTGATCGATTCTCTCTTCTGCGAAGTAAACCCGATTCCGGTCAAGGAAGCACTGAACATGATGGGCTGGGAGGTCGGTCCTCTTCGCGGTCCCCTCTATGGAATGGGCTCCGAGGCGGATATCGAACGACTTAGAAAATCGCTGATTGATTTCGGAATCAAGGTAAAATAACAGGTTTCAAAACCCGACGATATGTACTCATGCGATACATTCTGTAACAAACAAACGAGATAAAAGAAGCTGCGCAAGTTTCATCTCGCTATCGCGACCCTCGCCTCACTCGAACGCTCCGTGTCCGGATGAGGCTCACGGTTTGCGCAAATAAAAAAAGGAGAACTGAGATGATAAAGGTAATTCTGAGCGGATGCAACGGACATATGGGACAGGTTCTTACCGACATCCTGAATGCAGACTCTGAGACAGTTGTTGTGGCCGGCATCGATATTGCTCCGGCCAATAACGTGCGGGAGTATCCGATTTTTACCCACCCCTCCGACTGCAATGTGGAAGCCGATGCCGTCATTGATTTTTCAAACTTCCGGGCAACAGACGCTCTTCTGGATTTCTGCGTGGAGCGCAGGCTTCCCCTGGTTCTCTGCACAACCGCTCTCACAGAAGATACGCTTGCGAAGGTTCAGGAATGCAGCAAAACCATCCCCATTCTTCGCTCCGCCAATATGTCCGTTGGAATCAACCTGTTGATGAAACTGGTAAAGGAGGCTGCTGCCCTGCTTGCCCCCGCCGGATATGACATGGAGATCGTAGAAGCACACCATAACCGCAAGATCGACGCCCCGAGCGGAACCGCTCTCGCACTTGGCGAAAGCATGAATGAGGCCCTTGACAAGGAATACCACTTTGTATTCAGCCGTCACGACCGTCATGAGAAGAGGGATCCCAAGGAGATCGGTATCTCCTCTGTGCGCGGCGGGTCCATCGTCGGCGACCATACGGTAATGTTCGCCGGCCAGGATGAGGTCATCGAATTCCGGCACACCGCCTATTCCCGCGCCATCTTTGGAAAAGGTGCCGTGGAAGCGGCCAAATTCCTCGCCGGGAAGCCTGCCGGCATGTATGACATGTCTGACGTAATCGGATAAAATCCATGTAGCCGGATAAACGATTGATGTAACCCGGTAAACGATCATAAGGAAAAAGCTGCGGACCGCTCCGCAGCTTTTTCTTTATACATGAATATTTATGCTCTTCACCAGCGCAATTTCCCTTCGATAGCCCTCATCGTCATTCGGCGTCTCCAGAATAAAAGGCCGGTTCTGCAGAAGCGGATGATTTACCACCCGCATGAGCGCTTCCTCTCCAATTTTTCCCAGTCCGATCTTCTCGTGGCGATCCTTGTGTGATCCGCAGTCATTCTTGCTGTCATTGAGATGAACCGCAAAGAGTCTGTCCAGTCCTATCACCTCATCAAAGTGCTGAAGCACGCCGTCCAGATCATTCACGATATCGTAGCCTCCGTCCCAGACATGGCAGGTATCCAGACACACGCCGAGCTTCTCCCTATGCTCCGCTCTGTCAAGAATTCCCCGTAATTCCTCAAACGTCCGTCCGACCTCTGTGCCCTTTCCGGACATCGTCTCCAGAAGAACCGTCGTCGTCTGACCCGCCGTAAGCGTCCGGTTCAGAACATCCGCAATCTGATCCGCGGCCTTTTCATACCCCTGCTTCAGATGGGAGCCCGGGTGAAAATTAAAGAACTGTCCGGGAAGGAGTTCCATTTTCTGCAGATCCTCACGAAAAACATTCTCGGAAAACTCGCGGATATCCTCTTTCGCGGAGCACAGATTCATCGTATAGGGTGCGTGCGCCACCAGCTTACCGAACATGTGCGTCGACAGGAACTCCCGCAGTGCTGCGATGTCCTCCCTGTCCGGCTGGGTACTTCTGCCTCCGCGCGGATTTCTGGTAAAAAACGCAAAAGTATTGCCGCCGAGCTTTTCCTCTGCTTTTCCCATCGCAAGAAAACCTTTTGAGATCGACACATGATTTCCAATATAGATCATCTGCTCTTCCTGCTTTTCCTTCCTGCTTTTCCTTCCCGATCTTTTACGCTTCCTGGTTCCCCTTTTTGCGGAACACCTTGAATTTCTTGTAAACCTTCATTCTGAGGAAAATGAACGCCGATCCTGCTGCCACAAGAGCGGCCAGGATATATCCTCCGATTTTCTTCATATATTTTCAGCTTCCCTTCTTCGTCACAGCACCATGCGCACTGCGCCATAGATACCCGCATCATTGCCGAGCGTAGCGAGAACGAACTTCGTATCCTCGGAAGCGTGGAAGGCATATTCTCTATAATATTTCTGAATGGCATCCGTAAGAATCGGCCCCGCCTTTGATACGCCTCCTCCAATTACAAATGCCTGGGGATCAACGACAGCCGCAACCATAGCAAGCCCTCTGCCTAGAATCTCCGCCGTGTAATCCACGATTTCCAGAGCAACCTTGTCGCCTCTCTTGGCAGCGTCAAAAACGTCCTTTGCCGTTATACTGTCCATGCCCTTAAGCTCCGTATTCTCCTTCGTGGAAGCCACAACCGCCTTTGCTGTATTGGCGATTCCGGTTGCGGACGCATACTGCTCCAGATGTCCCTTCTTGCCGCAGCCGCAGACTCTCGTCTCCTGCGGATTCACCGGCATATGACCGATCTCACCTGCCGCACCGAAGGTTCCGTCGAGGATCTGCTCATTGATGATGATTCCTCCGCCCACACCCGTTCCGAGTGTAACCATCACGATATCCTTATATCCCTTTCCGCCGCCCTGCCACATCTCGCCGAGTGCAGCGACGTTTGCATCATTTCCTACCAGGACATTGATCTTCCCGTCAAAGAGCTGCTCAAGCTGATCCTTTACCGGAACAACATCCCACCCCAGATTGACGGCACGGTTTACAATTGACCGGTTCAGAATTGCTCCGGGTATGCCGATTCCAATTCCCTGAATATCCTCCAGACCGATCCCCTTATTCGACAGCATACTCTTGATGGAATCCGCGATATCCGGAAGGATATTTCTTCCCCCGTCCTTCTTATTCGTCACAATCTCCCACTTCAGAAGCAGATCCCCGGAAGTCCGGAAAATTCCGATCTTGACTGTAGTCCCTCCGACATCTACTCCGACAGCATATGGCTTCATATCTTTATCCTCCTGTTTCTTGTCCTTTTTGAATTTTCATCGTTCTCCAAGCGATAGATATTTCTTTTATCATACTTCATCATTCGGATTTATTCCAGAACACTTTCTCCGATTTTGTCCACGCAAGCTGCCGTTGTTACTGCTCACTCGCAACCATATACGGCAAGGATTTTAATCGTGCGTGAGCAATAATCACTCATACGATACTTTGTGCCACAAACTGAATAAGTCCCCGCGTTACATACGGGATCTGGCGATCAGCTGTCCTCCGTTTTCCTTCAGCCACCGGTCTTTCTCTCTGTAATCTGGCAGTATCTTCTCAACCTCGTTCCAGAACAGACGGGAATGATTCATCTGCTTTCTGTGACAGAGCTCGTGAACAATCACGTAATCCTGCACATCCGGAGGAGTCAGCATCAGCAGACAGTTGAAGTTCAGATTTCCCTTCGCAGAGCAGCTGCCCCAGCGTGTCTTCTGATTCCGAATCGTTATCTTCCCGTAGGTTACTCCCAGCTGTGCAGCGTATGCTGCGACTCGCGGAGGAATGGTGCGCGCGGCAAGCTCGGATAATTTCAAAATCTCTTCCCTGGTAATTCTGCCATACGGGTTCTGCGCCAGCTCTGCTCCTTTCTTCTTCATCCTTTCGACGTTGCGATCAATCCATCCGCGATTTGCTTCCACAAATCTCCGAATATCCTCATTTGTTGCAAAATATGGCGCGCGCACGACAATTCCGTGATCCGGCGTTATCTGAAGACTCATGGACTTTCGTCTTTTTCTGCTTCGGATTACTTTATACTCCAACCCTCTTACAGATCCTTTCTCCGCAAACTTATATCGAGAAAGCCCCCAGAGCTCCGATTCGATCGGTATGCCTCCAGGGGCCAATTTATTAGACAAAACTCGCGCAGCGTGTTTGATCTCGTTCCGAACTGCGAAACGAATCGGCTGTTGTTCCTTATTCTGTCGTCACAGGGATATTCTCCTCTGTGTCTTCCGTCTCAGCCGGCTCGTCCACATCTGTAATTGCTTCATTCTCCAGATCATTCGGAGTTTCTTCTGCCGCCGGTGCGGACTCTTCTTCTGCGTCACTGCCGCTCGCTGCCGCAAGTGCCTTTGCCGCCTTCTCCGCTTCGATTTCCGCATCGGTATCCAGCTTCAGGTTTCTGTAATACTTCATGCCGGTTCCTGCCGGAATCAGCTTTCCGATGATTACATTCTCTTTCAGGCCAATCAGATGATCCACCTTGCCCTTGATGGCTGCGTCGGTGAGAACACGGGTGGTCTCCTGGAATGACGCCGCTGACAGGAAGGAATCTGTCGCAAGAGACGCCTTTGTGATACCAAGAAGCAGTCTCTCATAGGTCGCGCACTCCTTGCCCTCTTCTTCCATCTTCTCGTTCATATCCAGAACGTCCAGATAATCCATCATCTTGCCCGGAAGCAGACCGGTATCGCCGCCCTCTTCTACGCGTACCTTCTTCAGCATCTGCCGTACGATGACCTCGATATGCTTGTCGCAGATATCAACACCCTGCAGACGGTATACTCGCTGAACCTCACCCAGCAGATAATTCTGAACGGCTTCAACTCCCTTGATGCGGAGCAGGTCGTGCGGATTGATGGAACCTTCGGTAAGCGGATCTCCGGCCTCGACTTCCTTTGTGGCGTCTGCGTCCTCAAGCTCCTTCTTCAGCCTTGTACCGTAAGGAATCAGGTAAGTCTTCGATTCTCCTTCTTTATCGGTAACGACGATCTCACGTTTCTTTTTCGTGTCCTTAAGCTGTGCCGTACCCGAGATCTCTGTGACAATCGCAAGTCCCTTCGGCTTACGGGCCTCGAAAAGCTCCTCGACACGAGGAAGACCCTGTGTGATATCAGCAGTACCTGCAACACCTCCGGTATGGAAGTTTCTCATGGTAAGCTGTGTACCAGGCTCACCGATAGACTGCGCCGCGATAATTCCGACGGACTCGCCGACCTGTACAACCTCTCCGGTCGCCATGTTTGCGCCGTAACATTTCGAGCAGATGCCGAGATGGGAACGGCAGGTAAGAATGCTTCTGATCTTCACTCTCGTGATCGGCTCGCCGTTCTCGTCCACACCGACAGATACAACCTTTGCCGCACGGCGCGGTGTGATCATGTGGTTCGCCTTTACAATTACATTTCCATCCTTATCCTTGATCGTATAGCAGGAGAACCGGCCGGTAATTCTCTCCTCCAAAGACTCGACCATTTCCTTGCCCTCGGTGAACGCCTCAACCCAGATTCCCGGAATCTCCTTGCGGTTGATCGAGCAATCCGGTTCGCGGATCATCAGGTTCTGGGATACATCGACCATTCGACGGGTCAGGTATCCGGAATCGGCGGTACGAAGAGCGGTGTCGGACAGTCCCTTACGGGCTCCATGCGCCGACATGAAGTACTCCAGTACGTCCAGACCTTCACGGAAATTTGACTTGATCGGCAGCTCGATGGTGTGGCCGGTTGTATCCTGCATCAATCCACGCATACCTGCCAGCTGCTTGATCTGCTTATCGGAACCACGGGCTCCGGAATCCGCCATCATGAAGATATTGTTGTACTGATCCAGTCCGCTCAGCAGGAGCTTTGTCAGATGGTTGTCAACTTCCTCCCATGTGGAGATAACTTCCTTGTATCGCTCTTCATCGGTGATAAGACCACGCTTGTAGTTGCGTGTGATCTTGTCGACGGTTTTCTCCGCCTCCTCGAGCAGCTCCGGTTTCTCCTTCGGAACGGTCATATCCGAAATAGATACGGTCATTCCCGCGCGAGTGGAAATGTGATAGCCCATTGCCTTTACCGCATCGAGTACCTCGGCGGTTCTCGTCGCTCCGTGGGTATTGATGACCTTCTCCAGGATCTTTTTCAGATCGCCCTTTTTCACCATGAAATCGACTTCCGGAAGAAGCTCGTTACCCGGCACGGACCGATCCACATATCCCAGATCCTGCGGGATAATCTCGTTGAAAATCAGACGTCCGAGAGTCGTTTCAACCACCTTGGAGATCTCATTTCCCTCCGCATCCTTTCCGAAGCGGCGCACTTTGATTTTGGTCTGATACTTGATATATCCGTTTTCGTACGCAAGCAGTGCCTCGTTGAGATCCTTGTAGAAGGTTCCCTCGCCGATTTCTCCCGGGCGCTCCTGTGTCAGATAATAAATACCCAGAACCATGTCCTGAGACGGAACAGCCACGACACCTCCGTCCGAAGGCTTCAGAAGGTTGTTCGGGGAAAGCAGCATGAATCTGCACTCTGCCTGCGCCTCCTGTGTCAGCGGAAGATGTACGGCCATCTGGTCACCGTCGAAGTCGGCGTTGAATGCGGTACATACCAGAGGATGAAGCTTGATTGCCTTACCCTCGACCAGGATCGGCTCAAACGCCTGAATGCCGAGTCGGTGAAGCGTAGGCGCACGGTTCAGCATAACCGGATGCTCCTTGATGACATCTTCCAGCACATCCCATACCTGCGGGTCAAGCTTTTCTACCATCTTCTTGGCATTCTTGATATTGTGAGCCATCTGTCTTGATACAAGCTCTTTCATCACAAACGGCTTGAACAGCTCGATCGCCATTTCCTTCGGAAGACCACACTGATAAATCTTCAGCTCCGGGCCGTTGACGATTACGGAACGTCCGGAATAGTCGACACGCTTTCCCAGAAGGTTCTGACGAAAACGTCCGTTCTTTCCCTTCAGCATATCAGAAAGCGATTTCAGGGCGCGGTTTCCGGGACCCGTAACAGGTCTTCCTCTTCGCCCGTTATCGATCAGAGCATCTACCGCTTCCTGCAGCATTCTCTTTTCGTTTCTGACGATGATGTCCGGAGCCCCCAGATCCAGGAGTCTCTTCAGACGGTTGTTGCGGTTGATGATTCTGCGGTACAGATCATTCAGATCAGACGTAGCGAATCTTCCACCGTCCAGCTGTACCATCGGGCGAAGATCCGGCGGGATGACCGGTACGCAGTCCAGGATCATCCACTCCGGACGGTTTCCGGACTCACGGAAGGCCTCAACGACCTCCAGTCTCTTGATGATACGGGCTCTCTTCTGACCACTTGCCTGTTCCAGCTCTGTTGTCAGCTCCTCATACTCCTTGTCCAGGTCGATCTCGCACAGAAGCTCCTTGATCGCCTCCGCTCCCATTCCAACGCGGAATTCATCCGGTCTATAGGTCTCAAGAGCCTCGCTGTACTCACGCTCCGAGAGAATCTGCTTCTTCATCAGCTTGGTATCGCCCGGATCGAGTACGATATAGCTTGCAAAATAGAGCACCCTCTCCAGCGTTCTCGGAGACAGATCCAGGATCAGACCCATACGAGAAGGAATCCCCTTGAAATACCAGATGTGAGACACGGGAGCTGCCAGCTCGATATGCCCCATGCGTTCACGGCGGACAGAGGATTTCGTAACCTCTACACCGCATCGGTCACAGATCACGCCCTTGTAGCTGATCTTCTTGTACTTTCCGCAATGGCACTCCCAGTCCTTGGTCGGTCCGAAAATCCGTTCGCAGAACAGTCCGTCTTTTTCCGGCTTCAGCGTACGGTAGTTAATCGTTTCCGGCTTCTTGACTTCGCCGTGAGACCATTCACGGATTTTTTCCGGTGAAGCAAGGCCGATGCGAATGGCATCGAAGTTCAGCTGCTGATGCGTTCCTTCTTCTTTATTAACTGTTTCCGGCATTTATTTACCCCTTTCAGCATGTATATGAAATGACCACCGTGCCGGAAGTCAGAGCCCCACACACTACGTGCGTACGTAAGGCAATGACTTATTGACACGCATAATCATACTTTTGACAGGTATATCAGAAAATCCGGCGCAGATGAATTATTCATCCATATCGTCGTCAAGGCTTTCGATGAATTCCTCATCTTCGTCATCTGTGATCGTATCGTCGAGATCATTCTCACTGTCAACCAGCTCGCCGTCCCTGAACTCCTGCTTTCCAAATCCGTGGTCGCTCAGTTCCTTGTCATCAGCTCTGTTATTGTAACGATCTGCATCTTCCATAATCTTGCGGAAGCTTGTATTGCCATAGTCAACGGATTCCATGATCTTGACCTCTTCACCGTTTTCGTCCAAAACGCGGATATCAAGTGCCAGGGACTGGAGCTCCTTGAGCATAACCTTGAAGGATTCCGGAATACCCGGCTCCGGAATATTCTCGCCCTTGATGATCGCCTCGTAGGTCTTCACACGTCCTACGACATCATCGGATTTGACGGTCAGAATCTCCTGAAGCGTATACGCTGCGCCGTAAGCCTCCAGAGCCCATACCTCCATCTCTCCGAAACGCTGACCCCCGAACTGCGCTTTTCCTCCCAGAGGCTGCTGGGTGACAAGCGAGTATGGACCGGTGGAACGCGCATGGATCTTATCGTCTACCAGGTGGTGCAGCTTCAGGTAGTGCATGTGTCCGATTGTTGTCGGACCGTCGAACGGCTCTCCCGTCCGTCCGTCACGAAGCTGTACTTTTCCGTCGCGGCGAATCGGAACGCCCTTCCAGAGCGCTCTGTGATCTCTGTGATCAGACAGATACTGCATAACCTCCGGAAGAAGGGTATCCTTGTATTTCTCATAAAAATCATCCCACTCGCTGTTCACATAATCATTGGCCAGCTCGAGGGTATCCTGGATGTCTACCTCGTTCGCACCGTCAAATACCGGTGTGGAAATATTGAAGCCAAGCGCCATCGCCGCGAGACTCAGATGAATCTCAAGGATCTGTCCGATGTTCATACGAGAAGGTACGCCCAGCGGATTCAGAACGATGTCAAGCGGACGTCCGTTCGGCAGGAACGGCATATCCTCAATCGGAAGCACACGGGATACGACACCCTTGTTTCCGTGACGGCCGGCCATCTTGTCTCCGACAGAAATCTTTCGCTTCTGTGCGATGTAGATGCGAACCGCCTGGTTCACTCCGGGTGACAGCTCATCGCCGTTCTCTCTGGTAAATACCCGTGCATCCACAACAATACCGTACTCACCATGCGGAACCTTCAGCGATGTGTCGCGGACTTCCCTTGCCTTCTCTCCGAAAATTGCACGGAGCAGACGCTCCTCTGCGGTAAGCTCGGTCTCGCCCTTCGGCGTTACCTTGCCGACAAGAATATCTCCGGCGCGCACCTCCGCTCCGATACGGATAATACCGCGCTCATCCAGATCCTTCAGCGCATCATCACCGACGCCCGGAACGTCCTTTGTGATCTCCTCCGGTCCGAGCTTAGTATCACGGGCCTCGCACTCATACTCTTCGATATGAATCGAGGTATATACATCATCGCGGACCAGACGCTCTGACAGAAGAACGGCATCCTCATAGTTGTAACCTTCCCAGGTCATGAAACCGATCAGCGGGTTCTTGCCGAGAGCCAGCTCTCCGCCGGAAGTGGAAGGTCCGTCTGCAATCACCTCACCCGCTTCCACATGATCGCCCTTGAACACGATCGGCCGCTGGTTGTAGCAGTTGCTCTGGTTGCTTCGCTCAAACTTCATCAGATGATACACATCGCGGCTGCCGTCATCATTATCCATCCGGATCTCGTAGGAAGTCGAATAGGTAATGGTTCCTGCCTTCTTTGCCACAACGCAGACGCCGGAGTCAACGGCCGCCTTCTCTTCCATTCCCGTACCGACTGCCGGTGCCTCTGTGAACAGAAGCGGCACAGCCTGACGCTGCATGTTGGATCCCATCAGCGCTCGGGTCGGGTCATCGTTCTGAAGGAACGGTACGCAGGATGTCGCAACAGAAAATACCATACGCGGGGATACGTCCATGTAATCAAACATGCTTCTGTCGTATGCCTGTGTCTCGGCTCTGAATCGACCGGAAACGTTGTGGTGAAGGAAATGTCCCTCTTCGTCAAGAGGCTCGTTCGCCTGCGCTACATGGTAGTTGTCTTCCTCGTCTGCTGTCATATATACGACTTCTTCCGTAACGACAGGGTTCTTCGGATCACTCTTGTCAATGCGGCGGTAGGGCGCCTCGATAAATCCGTATTTATTGATTCTCGCATAGGACGCGAGAGAGTTAATCAGTCCGATGTTCGGCCCCTCAGGCGTCTCAACCGGGCACATCCGTCCGTAATGCGTGTAGTGAATATCACGGACCTCCATGCCGGCACGGTCTCTGGAAAGTCCTCCCGGTCCGAGGGCCGACAGACGTCTCTTGTGCGTCAGCTCGCCGAGCGGGTTGTTCTGATCCATGAACTGGGACAGCTGAGAGGATCCGAAGAATTCCTTGACAGCAGCCGTTACCGGCTTGATGTTGATCAGCGACTGCGCCGAAATGGTATCCAGATCCTGGGTCGACATTCTCTCGCGGACGACACGCTCCAGTCTGGAAAGACCGATTCTGTACTGGTTCTGAAGAAGCTCACCGACGCAGCGAATACGACGATTGCCCAGATGATCGATATCATCATCATTTCCGATCCCGTACTCCAGATGCATGTTGTAGTTGATCGACGCAAAGATGTCTTCCTTTGTGATATGCTTCGGAATCAGATCATGAATCCTGTCGCGGATTTCATCCTTGATATCCTCAATATCATCATACTCGGAAAGGATCTCCGCCAGAACCGGATAGTAGACCTCCTCGGTAACGCCGACCTCCTCCGAATCGACATCCACCCATCTGGTGATATCCACTTCAAGGTTGGACAGAACCTTCACGTTTCGTTCCGGCGTCTCGATCCATACATAGGGAACTGCGGCATACTGAATATCGTCTGCCAGCTCACGGCTCACCACCTGGCCCTTTTCCGCAATAATCTCGCCTGTCTCGGTATTGACAACATCCTCCGCCAGTACATGGCCGGTGATACGGTTCCTGAGAGCGAGCTTTTTGTTAAACTTATAGCGGCCAACCTTCGCCAGATCATAGCGCCGGGGATCAAAGAACATTCCGTTGATCAGCGTCTCCGCGCTTTCTACAGCGAGCGGCTCGCCCGGACGGATCTTCTTGTAAAGTTCGAGAAGACCTTCCTGATAGTTCGTGGAGGTGTCCTTTGTAAAGCTTGCCAGAATCTTCGGCTCCTCACCGAAGTACTCGACGATCTCGGCATTCGTGCCGATTCCGAGCGCACGAATCAAAACGGAGATCGGTACCTTTCTGGTACGATCCACACGTACCCAGAAAACGTCATTGGAGTCGGTTTCATATTCAAGCCATGCGCCTCGGTTCGGGATAACCGTACATGAATAAAGCTCTTTTCCGAGCTTATCATGTGCAATGCCGTAATAGATTCCGGGAGAACGTACCAGCTGGCTGACGATAACACGCTCAGCGCCGTTAATGACAAAGGTTCCTGTCGCTGTCATCAGGGGAAGATCGCCCATGAATATCTCATGTTCGCTGATCTCATCCTTTTCCTTGTTGAAAAGGCGAACCTTTACCTTTAGTGGTGCTGCATAAGTAGCGTCACGCTGTTTACACTCTTCGATGGAATACTTTACATCATCCTCACAGAGCTGGTAGTCCACAAACTCAAGACTCAGCTTCCCGCCATAATCTTCGATCGGAGAGATGTCATCGAAAGCTTCCTTGAGACCGTCCTTCAGGAACCACTCATAAGAATCCTTCTGAACCTCGATCAGATTGGGCATCTCCAGAACTTCTTTCTGTCGCTGGTAGGTCATGCGAATGTTTCTGCCGCTGTGGATCAGACGTATCCTGTTTTTCTCCATTGACGTTTCACCCCTTGTGATATAATATGAAAATGAATTATGTCTCCCAAGCCCGTGGAAGGGCTTCGTTGACTGTAACTATACATGCCCATCGGAATCGTGAATTCAAACAAATATTTTTTTGTTTTCAGGATGCTAGGCACATGTTGCCATAATAGTGCATTTTTTACAATAACACAGTCTGTCAAGAGTGTCAAACGAAATTTAATACAATTGAAACATATTTTTTGTTCCTACGAGCGCCCGCCGGGCGCATTATAAAAAGCGCCTCCGTTTCCGGAGACGCTTTTTGTTGATAAGCTTGTCTTATTTTGCCCGGCACTCCGCATCGCCATACGGAAGATGCTCGTTGAAGTTTCGGGCATTTTCCATTGTAATCGCAGCGATCGCCTGCATTGCTTCTCTGGTGAAGAACGCCTGATGCGAGGTCAGAATCAGATTCGGGAACATCGTGAGCCTGGCCACGATATCGTTCGTCAGAAAATCATCGGAATGATTCGTGTATACATTGGAATCCTCTCCCTCATACACGTCGAGTGCCACTGCGTGGAACTTCTGCGCCTTCAGTCCACGGATCAATGCCTCCGCATCTACCAATCCGCCGCGGGAAGTATTCACCAACATCACATTGTCCTTCATCATAGCGATTGTATCATCATTGATGATGTGGTACGTTCCGTTGTCTCCCATGATCAGTGGAAGATGCAGGGAAATCAGGTCTGCTCTCTGGAGCAGCTCTTCCTTGCTGACATAGGTGAGAATCCCATCCTCCTCCAGCTTCCGATTTGGGAAGGCATCCCAGCCGAGTACGGTCATGCCGTAGCCTTTACAGATCTTTGCCATACACTGTCCGATCTTTCCGGTTCCCATAATTCCCGCAACCTTATTGTGAAGGTCCACGCCCAGAAGACCGCTCAGCGCAAAATCATTCTCCTTCACCTTCAGATACGCCTTATGGATATGGCGGTTTGCAGCCTGAATGATCGTCATTGCGTGCTCCGCAACAGCATATGGAGAATAGGCCGGCACACGCAGCACCGTAATCCCGCACTCCTTCGCCGCCTGCAGATCCACATTGTTAAAGCCCGCGCAGCGAAGAAGAATCAGACGTACTCCGCACTGACTCAACGCCTCGACAACCTCTCGTGGCGCCTCATCATTTACAAAAATACATACCGCGCGGAATCCCTCTGCCAGATGGACCGTCTCAGATGTCAGTCTTGCCTTGAAATACTTTATCTCGACATTATAGGTTCCCTCGCCCTTATCTCTGGCCAGCTGGCTGAAAAACATCCTGTCGTAATCCTTTGTGCCGAAGAACGCCACCCTTAAAACCTCTACGTTCTTATCCTTCGCCGCGATTCCGTTGAAAACGTCAGAAATCTTCTCAATGGCTTCCTCTTCATCCGGGCCCTCTGCCGTAATATTCAGGACAGACCCCTTTGCCGCGTGGAGCTTTAGAATCTGAAGGACGTTATCCCCGCTCGCCACTTCTCCATCGCATTCTATCGTGACCTCACTTTTCAGAGCCGTGCACGCCTGCGCAATCATCGCTGCCGGACGCGCATGAATTCCGAGAGAAGTTTTCACGGTATACTGTAAGCTTTTCATTTTTCTTCCTTTCTGACACGAATATCTGTACATGCCTTTCCGTTGCCCGATGGTGCATCCTGTCACCTGATCGAGTGATTTCTCGCAAGCTCTGACCGGGAAAATCCTCCTTCTCTTAAAGCAGAGAATCTCCCGTCAATGCTGTTATCTCCATGATATCATGATACCCGTAGTTTGAGAAGCTATTTGTGGGATCGATTACATGTTAGATACCGTTCCATTACAGAAGACTTCCCACTGCAAGGAAAAGTGGTGCGAATACCAGCGACACAATGGTCATCAGCTTAATCAGAATATTGATAGAAGGCCCCGACGTATCCTTAAAGGGATCACCGACCGTATCACCGACAACTGCCGCCTTGTGTGCCTCGCTTCCTTTTCCTCCGAATTTTCCGCCCTCAATGTATTTCTTGGCATTGTCCCAGGCGCCTCCGGAATTACTCATAAAGATTGCCATCAGAACACCGGTCAGCAGCGCACCCGCGAGCATACCGCCGAGAGCATCTGTTCCAAGGAGCAAACCAAGCAGAATCGGTGAAGCCGCCGCCAGGATTCCCGGAAGGATCATCTCGTGCAACGCCGCCTGGGTAGAGATCCCAACACAGGATTTGTAATCTGCGCGGCTCGTACCGGCCAGGATTCCCGGATCCTCACGGAACTGACGCCGAACCTCTTCGATCATCTTGTATGCCGCCTTTGATACAGATTCCATCGTAAGCGCAGAGAACAGGAAGGTAAGCATACCTCCGACAAAAAGACCGATGATTACCTTCGGGTCCATAATGTCAATCTTTTCCAGATGAACCGCCTGCGCATAGGACACAAATAACGCAAGTGCCGTGAGTGCCGCAGACCCGATCGCAAAGCCCTTTCCGATTGCCGCCGTCGTATTTCCTACCGAATCGAGCGTATCCGTAATCTCCCGGACGCTCTCATCCATGCCCGACATTTCAGCAATTCCACCGGCGTTATCCGCAATCGGACCGTATGCGTCAACAGCGATGGTACTGCCCGCCGTAGCAAGCATTCCGACTGCAGCAAGCGCAATGCCATAGAGCCCAGCTGTCAAATAGGATACGAATATTCCGACACAGATGCACAGGATCGGGATAACGACCGACTTCATGCCGACGGCAAGTCCTGTGATGATCGTAGTCCCGGCACCGGTCTGCGATTTCTCCGCGATCTTCTGAACAGATTTATATTTGTCCGAAGTATAGATCTCCGTCATCTGACCAATCACGAATCCGACAAGCAGTCCGAAAATCACTGCGACCGCCGGCCGGAATCCGCCGAACAGGGCACGGCTCAGGATCAGCGAGACGAGAATAACAAGCAGATAAGCGACATAACTTCCCGTGTTCAGTGCCTTCTGCGGATTTCCGTTCTCCCTGCCTCTGACAAAAAAAGTACCGATTATGGATGCAGCGATTCCACACGCCGCGATTAGAAGCGGATAAAACGCTCCCACCTCTCCGGAAGACGCTATCCCGAGTGTAACCGCCGACACGATCGCCCCGACATACGATTCAAACAGGTCCGCCCCCATACCGGCCACATCGCCGACATTGTCTCCCACATTGTCCGCGATCACCGCCGGGTTGCGCGGGTCATCCTCCGGTATATTATTCTCGACCTTACCGACCAGATCGGCGCCAACATCCGCCGCCTTTGTGTATATTCCGCCTCCTACACGCGCAAAAAGAGCAACCGAGGAAGCGCCGAGGCTATAGCCAAACAGCACATCCGCATTGCCGCTGATCATATAGATAAGGCTCGCTCCAAGGATGCCCAGTCCAACCACGCAGAACCCCATCACGGCGCCTCCATGATAAGCAACGGCAAGTGCCTTGGGCATTCCCGCTTTCCCCGCCGCGTTCGCCGTGCGCACATTAGCGAGCGTCGCCACCCGCATTCCGAAAAATCCCGCGAGAACTGAAAATGCAGCTCCGATCAGAAAGCAGACCGCTTCCAGCCAATTCCCCAGCGCAAATCCCACAACAAAAAACAGGACCGCCACAAAAACCGCCAGAACCTTGTACTCCGAAGCAAGAAACGCACTTGCTCCCTCCCGGATCGCAGAAGCGATCTCCTGCATTCGTTCATTTCCCGGTTCTTCCTTTCTGACGGATGCCGCCATACATGCCGCGAAAACCAATGCAATAACGCTGATTATCGGCACCAGAATCAAAGTACTCCTTGACATCTCCTTCGCCTCCTTTGTTCTGCAAGTATTTGCAGGATAAATACTGTCTATTTCATTATCCTTACACAATTATACTACCTTTCTCTGTGCTATCAAACCATATTTTGAATAGTGTCTTGTGCAATCGCAAATATTTAATATCTTTCTAAGCCAAGGTTTTTACAGCCTTAATTTTCTCCACTAAACGAGATAAAACGCGCTGCGCGAGTTTTATCCCGCTATCGCGACGCTCACCGTACACGAATGCTTCGCATTTAGCTGTGGCTCACTGTTCGCGTAAAAAAATAGGGCTTCTCTGTTCCATGAACAAAGAAGCCCCTGATCCTTTTTATCAATTTTTACCAGTTTGTCGCGATATCAAGCTGTGTCGGATTCCCAGCAGCGAATCCACCGGTATCAGTCACAATTCCCATTCCGAGACTTGTAGCGATCAGCGATCCCCTCGGCCTTACGCTCAGATTTGCCGCAACCATAACATAACTTCCCAGCATTTTAACACCATCGGAGCGCACCCAATACTCATCCGTATTGCCCATGCTCCTCATGATACTCACGACGCCTGACATGTCCATGTTATAATAGGTCTCCTGCCCGCTCGGACCCTCAATCCGGCCGGCAGCCGCGGTAAGAACCGCACCCGAATAAGAACCGGACAGTGCTGTGCTCGTCGAAGGTGCCGCTTGCGTTGGAGCAGGTGTCGGCGTAGCGACCGCTGCGGCAGCAACATTTCCTTCCGATGTCGCCGATACCTTTTCGGTTACCTTCGAAGACTGTGCTCCTGCTGGCGTAGCTTCGTTCTGTTTTACCTCATTCGAGATCGCGGTCTGCGTCGAAGTTCTTGCCTTTTCCGCTGCTTCCGCATCGGCTGCGGCAACCTCATCTGCCGCCTTCTCATTCAGGGCGTCAATATTTGCCTGCTGTTCCTGTATGCTTGCCAGAAGATCCGCAGCCGCATTCTGCTCTCCCTCAAGAGAGTCCGCATACTCCTGCACGTTCTGCCGGGTCGAATCCACAAGATCCTGAATCTCTGCCCGCTTACTTCTGCTCTGCTCCTGAAGAGCGGAAATCGCCTCGGACTCCTTCTGCACCTCTTTCTGCTTCTCCGTAATTGTCTGGCAGATCTCATTGTATTCTTTCAGAACCTTCCGATCATAACTCGTAAGCGCAGACACATTTGAGCTTTCATTCAGGAAATCGCTGAAATTGCCGGAAGAAAATAAAGTCTCGAGAGCACCCGTACCGGTTCCATTCTCATAAATATACTTGATCCGGAGCGCCATATTCTTCGCCTGAACGTTTTCCTCTGCCTTTGCGTCAGCAAGCTCCTGATTTACCGTGTCATATTCTTCCTGCGTTGCACTGTACTTTTGCTGAAGCTGATCCAGCTGCTGATTCAGATCCGTCAGCTGATCATTCAAGTCCTGCAGATACTCCTGTGCGTTATCCTTCTTCTCCTGAAGATCGCTGATCCGTTCCTGAACACTGCTGTATTCAGATTCCGCAGCACTCTTCTTCGCTTTTGCCGAATCGATCTCATCCTGTGTTGAGGCGGCCGCCGGATATGCACTGAAAACTCCGGTAACCAGCAGCGCTGCAGAAAGTGCCGCAGGCAAAAATCGTTTCATTCCCTTCATAAATATCTACCTCAGAATTAGAAATCATTTCCCTTTTCCCAAAGGAATGAAATGATTATAACATATGTTTTGCCTTTTTAAAAGGTTTTTGTAACCTTTTGTAACTTTTTTGAAACAATACTGTATAAGCTCTTCGAAAACGCAGAAAGGATCGTCGCACGCAAAAAAGACCGGGGACTGACAAAGCAGCCTCCGGCCCATACAATTCAGCGAAATTACTTAAGGGTAACCTTTGCACCCTGCTCCTCAACCTTAGCCTTGATGTCATCAGCCTCAGCCTTGGAAACGCCCTCTTTGATCATCTTCGGTGCAGAATCTACGAGATCCTTTGCATCCTTCAGGCCAAGTCCGGTGATCTCACGAACAACCTTGATAACCTTAACCTTGTTTGCGCCAACCTCAGTCAGCTCAACGTCAAACTCGGTCTTCTCCTCAGCAGCCTCGCCAGCAGCAGCGCCAGCAGCAGCTACAACAACGCCTGCAGATGCAGATACGCCAAACTCTTCCTCGCAAGCTTTTACGAGATCATTCAGCTCAAGTACAGATAACTCTTTAATAGCAGCAATAAATTCTTCTGTTGTTAATTTAGCCATTGTAATTTTCCTCCAATTAATATTTGAATCCTTCTATGATTCTGAATTTCAATTTCTTCCAAAATAATCAACCTGTGTCTATGCACAGATCTCTCTGCAGATTATTCTGCAGCCGGTGCAGCCTCTGCCTCGCCATCCTTCTCTGCAATCTGCTTGATAACGCGTGCGAAGTTTGCGATCGGCGACTGCATGCTTCCGAGCAGTCGGCTCAACAGAACCTCTCTGCTTGGTACCTCTGCAAGAGCAGCTACAGCTTTCTGGTCATAGAGACTGCCCTCAACGACACCTGCAATCAGCTCAAGCTGCGGGTTCTTCTTTGCGAAGCCTGCAAGAATTCTCGCCGGAGCAGTCGCATCGTCTTTGGAAATGGCGATGGCGTTCGTTCCATTCAGATACGGTACAAGACTCTCATAGTCGGTACCTTTGAATGCGAGATTCATCATTGTGTTTTTGTAGACTTTGTAGTTAACACCGGCCTCTCTGAGAGATTTACGAAGCTCTGTATCCTGCGCCACGTTAAGTCCGCTGTAATTTACAAGGACTACGGAAGCAGCACCGTCAACTGCGTTAGAAATCTCTTCCACAACCGGTTTCTTCAGTTCTACCTTTGCCATGATCTGGTATACCTCCTTATTTTGATGTGTGTACCAGCCAAATAAAAAACCGCCCGGACATGCCGAACGGTCTGAATTCTTCATGATAAAAAGAATCGACATCCTCGGCAGGCGATATTTCACTTACGTCCTTCGACACCTGCTGTCTTCGGCGTGATACAAATGGTATCCTATCGCACCGCCCGGGAAATGTCAAGTTCTTTTTCTATCTTTTGGGGGACACTTTTGTTTTTTACGGAGGCACTTACGCCTGAGCAGTTCCGCAGCTTCATAAAATCAGAGATCAACCTTTGTCACATCCAGCTTGTGAAAACCAACAGGACTATAAAATATTTGCATCCGCACATTTTTCTCAGTTCTGTCTGCTATAATCCAGGTATTTCCAGGTACCTTTCTGGCCATATTGAATTGCAAATCCGTTCTTGTGAGTTCCCTGCTCAAAGGATGGATCAAATACCCGGGTTTCCCCGTTATAGTTGTCAATTTCTACCCAACCATGCTCTTCCTTTCCTCCGCCTGATGTGGCAACATAACCGACAACCCAATGTGCATCATAACCCAATGCTTTTGCCATCTCGTAAAATGAAGCTGACTTTCCGTAACAGTCACTCTTCTCATTTGTGAAAGCAAATGTGGCAAAATACCGCGCTCCTTGAGATGACGGCACATTCATCGATATATATCGGAAATTCGTCGCCCAATCGTAAGCAGCTCTTAGATTCCACCCAACCTGGTCCAGTCTCGCCGAAGCCAGCGGATACGCGTCCCGCACGGAATACGTATACTTATGGAAGGCATTTGCCGTGCTTCCCGGCGCACCGTGTCCCTTTGGCACCACGCGAATCTCTATCGCCT